>Ga0256836_1000038_pt1 | contig 85771 bp, 81 predicted proteins | sample 4561380metaG_FD_185974 | JGI IMG/M metagenome (GOLD analysis project Ga0256836, IMG submission 185974) | Hydrothermal vent microbial communities from Guaymas Basin, Mexico - 4561-380 | ecosystem: Environmental > Aquatic > Marine > Hydrothermal vents | place: Mexico: Guaymas Basin | collected...
ATGATTGGAGCTAAAATGATTGCTACTAAAACTTGGTTTGAGGCGGGAGTTAAAAACATGGAAGAATTCCCTGCCCGTCCATTTATGTATGCTCTAAACAAACACGGACTTCCGTGGTTTATTGAAGAACTTCCGACAGAAGGCCTTCCTATAGATAATTAATCTTTTTAGGCTTTTTTAGCCTTTTTCACTCAATCTACTTGACATAAATCACTAAAATGAGTTATAATTCATATGTCAAAAATTTTTAAGGAGGGTGGGATGTTCATCACGAACAGAATCGACAAAGAAAAACTCAAAGAGTTTTCAACATTATCAATTATTACTGGTATTATTATGGCTATTGCAGGATTTTTGGCAATAGTAAATCCAGTAGCGGGTAGTTTAGCGTTTGTTATATTTTTAGGTGCTCTATTTGTTGCTAGTGGTATCGTTCAAGCATACATCACTTTCAAAGCACACCAAAAATCATTAGGTGCTTGGTTTAAAGTTCTTATGCTAATTATCACTGGTGTTTTATTACTAATCTGGCCAGGAAGCGGGATTGCGGCGGTTGCTATTTTATTTGCGGCTTATTTCTTCGTTGACGCATTCGCATCATTCCAAATGGCACTTGATTTAAAACCTTTAAAAGGTTGGTGGATGCCGCTTGTAAACGGTGTGCTAAGCTTTATTTTAGGTATAATAATGATCATAGGATGGCCGTTTAGCGCACCTTATACGGTTGGAATTATCGTAGGTGTGAGTTTCTTAATGGATGGAATTGTTTTAATCTATTTAGGATGGATGGCAAAAAAAGGAGCGTACGACAACTAAGTCGTACCTCCTTTAAAAACTATACCCTACTCCAAAATATCTGATACTGGTACTCATTTCTAAATCACTTTTTGAAAACTCAATATCATTTCCCGTAATATCTATTGCCAAATCTTTAACAATCCATTTTGAATATCTATATCCGGCTGTAAAATAGAGCTTTGGCGAAAAAGTAATAATCCATATTTTTTCTTATAAGAAAATGGAGTAAATCTAATATTTGCTTCAAAAGATTTAAAATTCCCCGGCATATAAAGAAGCAAGTAGGACTGAAGAGAGAAGAAGTTTTTTCATTTGTTTCCTCTTGGCCAAAATTTTACAATAGAATATCCGTCTTCTTTATGACGCTCAGCCTTTTCATCGAAGTCATAATCTTCAAAATGGTCATTAAGTACGGTTGCCAAATATTTAAGTCTCTCTTCAGTAGTAATTTCAGGATATTCATCTTTTAGAAATTCATAAAGATGTTTATCTTGTGTTTGACATTTATCATTAAGTCTTTTTATATTTTCTTCACTTAAATCAAGTTTCCCCTCTTTATTCAAAATTTCCTCCTTAATTTTTATAAATTTTATCGCCGATTTCTTTATATCTTTGATAATAGTATTTCACAAAATTATCGGCATTTTTATTAATTGGAAAATAGTTTTTGTCTTTATAAACGAATTTATCCAAAAACTTTTTAGCGTCTTCTTTTTTTACGTACGTATCAGCCAGCTCAAGATACGTATTTTTATACCATTTCTTAAGCTCATTATATTTCGAATAATCATACTCTAAATTCTTTCCGTTAAATTTAATAACTCCGCTCTCAAAAAGACCTGTTAAATGAATAAGACCTTCTATGTAATAAGGTAGCACCTCATCTACTTCCATCCAGGCAATCAGTCCTACGGCTCTTTTAATCGTATCATCTAAAATAGCATCAATTAATTCATCATCTTCATTTTCAAAAAAAGCCATAAGCCCGCCGGTAGTAGCTTTAAATTCTTCAATATTTTTAAACATTCCGCTTTTATTCATTACACTCTCACTACTCTCGTCCACCCATAAAATATGCCCGAATTCATGCCCTATTGTCGTAACGTCATAAACTTTTACGAATTTTTCCTTATCTTCAAGATCCTTATAAAACCTATCCATAAATTCTTTTCCGAGTATTTCGTAACTTAACGCCATTTTAGGTCTTGCTTTAATATCTTCATATACTTTATCTACAAAAGCAAATATTTTTTTACCCATTTCCAAACTTACTTTTTCGTCATTTGGCACTACCTGAGCACTGAAAAGTCCGTTAAATTCAGCTCCATAAAACAGCGCAGGCGTTGATATATAAAGCTGCGTTTTTTCTATATTACCTAAAGCTGTATTTAAAAGTTTTTCGTCTTTACAATAATTTTTATACATTTTTACAATATTATCTTTTACTTCGCTTTTGAGTTTTGGATTTTTTATCCTTACATCAAGCTCAAGTGCTACAGCTTTTCTGTATTTATCTTCATAATATTCAAGAGGATGCCCCACCTGAATAGGCGATTTTATCTCCATCCAGATTTTATCCACAGCCGCCCATCTTTTTAGTGTTTCGCTTCTATTTTTTTCAAGAAGGGCCGTTTTTAAAGCGTTAAAATATAAAATCCACTGTAATTTATACTCATCTTCAAGATTTTCAAGATTTACAATAAGCTCATCAATAGCCTTAACCGCCTCATTAACTTCTTCTTCAAAAACTTCTGCGTAACACTTTACGATATATTTACCGCTTGGTGTTTTTAATAATACGGAATAACATCTTTCGGCAACTTCATCCCCATAACCCGTATCAAGCAAATCATTTTCAAGTAAAAAAGCCATTACTTTTGCTTCATCACCCGCAAATTCCAAACTCAATTCTTCATTTACGGTATGAATGATATGTTTGGTCCAATGAGGTTGCCATTTACTAAAAGCTATACCGATTTTATGAACGCCTCTTAATATTTCGGCATAAAAAGGGCCTACAAAAGGAGCTAATTCATCTATGAGTTTCTCATGCTCTTTTAACCAGAAGTTTTTTGTAAGCTCATACAAATCAAGCTGAATTTCCTGAATCTCTTCTTTTGAGAAATTACCTTTTCTTAAAAGATTTATAATACTGTCTTCTCGTAGATGAAAAAACCTTTTTTTTAAAGCCAATAAATTTTCTTCATTTATCTCAAGTCCGAGTTCCCGTAAAATAGCTTCAAAAAGCTCTCTTATATCTTCAGGACATTTTTTAAAATAACCGTTTATTCTTTCATCTCTTTTTCTAACCACTTCATACGCCGCTTCTAAAAACATATTCTTCCTTTACCAGTCATTCCACGAATGAACTTTTTTTACAATAAGTATTCCGTTCATTCTGCTAAGAGCACTAAATCCTATATCGTACAACTCATTATCATCTAAATCAATTAAAGAAATCAGATATCCTCCGTTTCTAAGAGCACGAAAGAGAGTTTTAACATCAAAAGGCTTATCCATTACCACAAAATGATAAAATCTTTTTGCGTTTAAATCCTCATCTACAATTTCGATATTTCTGTCTTCATCATTTAAAACTTTTTTTAGTGCTTCACTTGTTACAGCAATATTGATATTAGGCTCATATCCTATAATTTCATTTAAAAGCTCTATTTGTTCCACTTTCATATTCATTCCTATATAGACCCGTAAGAAAAAAGTTCTTTAAATAAAAAAGCTTCCACTATATCGTTTATAGACATCTCGGAAGCCGGAGTCATTAATGGCTCCGCTCCCATTTCAAGAAAATCAAACACATACTCTTCTTTTGGCGTTATAAAAAAATGAACGTTTCCTACTAAATCGTCTCTATTATCAACGTATTCTATCTTTTCAATCCGGCCGTTGTTTACAAACACTATAGCGAATTTTTCCGCTTCCTTGCTTGGTACGCATATTTCGTTTTTTACAGGAAGTCCCAAAATAAACATCTATCCCCTTTCAATATCGCCCGGATAATCCGCTATACCGTAAGTAAGATTTCCAACTTTATCAAAACCGAGCTGCTGCTCTAAAGCTCTTTGTAAATAAGCACTCCTGCTTCCCACGTGACAATAAATTATTATTCTGTCATCTTTTAATTTCATCCATTCATCAAGATCATATTGAACTCTACTGATAGGAAGAAGTTTATCGGTTCCTTTTATTCTCATCATCTGATGCTCAAAAGGTTCTCTTATATCGATAAGTTTGAAGTTTAAAAGTCCTTTTTCTCTAGCTTTAAGCAAAAGTTCAAGCTCATGTCCTAAAATCTGTTCTTTTTCTAAAATACTTTCAAGTTCTCCTACACTTAAGCCTTCTACCTCTTCAGCGTGTTTTTTAGGATGTTCTTTTTGATAATTTTTAGCATATTCCGGAGTACAGAAAATTCCGCAGTGACACACTCCTTCATTCGGAATCTCTTCTTTTATCGCCTGTGGACACGGACATATTCTATTATCCGCACTTATATATTTCCCCTCTTTTTCAATTACAGGAAAACAAGGACAAAATCTTTTTCCGTACATCAGCTTATTATTTGTAAGACCTTTTAAAACCCTCTCTACTATCTCTTCGTCAGGATTAAACGTCCATCCGAACTGCTCGACCGTTTTATGAGCGAATTTTTCAGTTTTTAAAAATTCCTGCTGAAATTCAGGAGAATTTAAATCAGGCGTTTTCATTTAGCTCCTTTGTTATTTCTTCACACTTCTCAGGATTACAAAAGATTCCGCAATGACAGCATCCTTCTTTTACTTCATGATCTATCGCAGGTTTACAAGGACAGATTCTATCATCTTTATCGCCCATCGGAATAAAACATGGACAGTATCTTTTCCCGTACATTAATTTATTTCTAGTAAGTCCCATAACGATTGCATCATAAACTTCTTTGTTCGGATTTAAACACCATCCGAACTGTTTCACAACCTTCTCAACAAATTTTTTAGTTTTTTCTTCTTCTTTTTTAAATTCTTCGGAATTCATATCTATATCTGATCTTTTAGGTGTAAGCATTTTCGGCTCCTTTTTTTGTCTGATTTTAACAAAAAAAAATAAAAATTCAAATAACAGATAATTTTTATCTTATTTGTTAAATTGACAAATAATACCGTTTAAACATTTTGTTATAATTTCAACAAAAAGGTGTTAATGTTTTTAGCAAAATCCGAATATTTACAAAAGATAAAAAAAATCGCCGATATGTGTAAAGAATTAAAAATCAGTGTTTATATTTGGGGTGAAAAAGGAGTAGGTAAAACATTTTTGGCTAAATATATTTCTCCAAATGCCGTAATAAATCCCGTAAAACCTACAATCAATCCGATAATTATAGAAGATTTCGATAAAAAACCTTCTATAGAATTTAAAAATACGATAATTATAGCCACAGGAACCAAACCTTTAAATAAAGATATTTTAAAACGTTATTTTACTATGGATATCGAACTTAAACCTTTAAAAGAACACCCTGAAGACATAGAAGAATTTATTAATTATTTTTTATCAAAAGCACAAAAAGAATTAAAAATAAATAAAAATATAAAAATTTCGGACCCGGATATAAGTGAAAACCTAAATTCTTTAAAAAGACAAATTTATCAGCAATTACTATTTCCGGAAAAAAAAGAAAAAATTTTTGAATTACTAAAAGAGATATATCTTAATAATCATTCCACATATGAAAATGAATTAAAACTTTTTGAAAAAACACTTTTTGAAGCGATGAAAATAAAATACGGCTCGAAACTTCAAATTTCTGAACGGCTAAAAATAAACAGAGTAACACTGACAAAAAAAATGAAAGCGCTAAATGTTTGAATTTTGGTGTGAATACGATATCAATCCTTTAATAATTTTTAATCAAAAAGGTAATATCGTTTATTGTAATCAGGAAGCGGAAATATTTTTATCTTATATTAATAAAAAAGAAGTATTTGATTTTCTATTAAAAAACGCTCCTAAAAAACCGAGCATAAAAACGGAATTTAGAAAAATTAATTTTAAAGATTTCGAATTCAACGGTTATTCCATAGGATACAAAGATGATTCACAAATAGGAGTAAGATTTTTCATAAATACCGATACTCATTCTATTATTTATCTCGAAAAACTAGAAAAAATAGATTTGTCTATGATAATAAATTTTACCGTTGAATATATGAATCTTAAACAAAACACAAAATTTACTGTATATTTTGATCCGTCGATTCCGGAAATATACATAAACAAAAAAGCTTTTTTAGATCTGCTTTTTGAAATAATCGAAAACCAAGAAAAAGTTTATATAGAAACAAAAATAAATATAGGCGAATATATTAAGCTTAACCAAAAAAAATTTCCTATAATTTCCGTTATAATTGAAACAAATAAGAAAAAACACATAAAATCGCCCTATTTTGAAGTCATAAATAATAAAAAAGGATATATAATACAAATACCATTAATTAAGGAGACATATGAAAATCATAATACTTGATACCGAAACAACAGGAAATAAAGAAGAAGACAGAATCTGCCAGTTAAGTTATCTTGTCTTGAATGAAAATTTAGAAATAGAAGAAATTCATAATGAACTCGTAAAACCGCCTATTCCTATAAGTTTCGAAGCAATGGCAGTACATCATATTACAAACGAAATGGTAGAAGACAAACCGTTACTAAAACACACTAAAGCTTATAAAAGACTAAAAGAATTAAATACCGCGGAAAATGTTATAGTAATACATAATGCCAAATTCGATTTAGATATGTTAAAAAAAGAAGGTTTTAACTCATTTTTTAAACTTATAGATACTTTCAGGGTTTTAAAACATTTAATTCCAGAAGGTAAATTCTCTTTACAATATAATAGATATGCTCTTGGTCTTTATAAAAAAGAACCTGAAATATGCGAAAAATACAATATCCAGATTTCAGCTCATGACGCACTGGGAGACGTAATAGTTTTAGATTTATTATTCGAGTATATCATCAACACTTATGAAAAAACAGTAGAAGATCTGATAGACCTCACAAAAAAACCGGTTCTTTATGATAAATTTTATCAAGGAAAATACAAATTCGAAAATATCAAAGATATTTTAATAAAAGATCCGGATTACATTGAATATATGTTAAGTCTTACAGATTTGGATCCGGATGTAAAATATTCCATAGAACATCATTTAGAGAATCTGGAAGAACCTATGGAATTCAGATTTAACGTAGGAAAATATAAAGGTATGCTGATAGAAGATGTGGCACAAATAGATATCCAATATTTAAGCTGGGCTTATCATAATATGAAAATGGGAAAATGGATGAGAAAAAAAATAGGAGAAATTTTAGGCAAAATCTAAATTTTCTTTAAAATTTCTATTAAATATTCGAAATCTACAGGTTTATTAATAAAATAATTCACTCCCGCTTCGAGTGCTTCTTCTTTTGATTCTTTTCCGTCATATGCCGTTATTAACACTATCTTTTGATTTTCGTTTATCTTTTTTATATTTTTTGCCATTGTTATACCGTCCATTTCAGGCATATTTATATCACTTAATACGATATTAGGTAAATGCTTTTTATATTTGTCAATCCCTTCCAATCCGTTTTGGGCCGTATAAACTTCATCAAAATATCCACTTAATAAAATAGAAAGTACTTCTCGGGTATCATTATTGTCTTCCACATATAAAATTGTTTTTTTTTGACATATTATTCCTTTAAAATAGGCGCCGCTTATTTTTACTATAATAATATATTTTTCTTTTATTAAAATGACATTTGAAAGAAAAAAATTATAACCCCAGATATTTTTTCTTTATTTCTTCACTTTTCAATAAAGCTTTCGCATCATCTTCCAACACTATTCTACCGTTTTCCATTACATACCCGCGATTTGCTATTTTTAAAGCCGCACCTGCATTTTGCTCCACCAAAAGAATGGTAACGTCTTTTTCTTTATTCAAATTTATAAGAATTTGAAAAACTTCTTTTACAATTTTCGGAGCAAGTCCGAGTGAAGGTTCGTCAAGAACCAACATTTTAGGTTCGCTCATCAAAGCCCTGGCAATTGCTAGCATTTGCTGTTCGCCCCCACTAAGACTTCCGCCGAAATTATTTCTTTTTTCTTTAAGTCTAGGGAACAGTTCAAACATTTCATCTTTTAATCTTTCATAATTTTCATCATTAAGATAAGCACCTATTCTTAAGTTTTCCTCAACTGTCAGATTAATAAAAATTCTTCTGCCTTCTGGAACCAATGCCATTCCTCTTTTTACAATCAGGTGAGTTGGAATTTTGGAGATATCAGCTTCTACGAATTCTACGTACCCTTCTTTTTTTACAAGATTAAAAATAGCGTTTAAGGTTGAAGTTTTTCCTGCTCCGTTTGCTCCAATTATTGTTGCTATTTCGCTGGCTTTTACATCAAAACTAATACCTCTTACCGCCTCAATTACTCCGTATTTTACTTTCAGATCTTTAACCTTCAACATCGATATCTCCTAAATAAGCTTTTATAACCGTTTCATTTTTCATCATATCGGCAGGTTTACCTTCGAATATTGTTTTTCCGTAATCAAGGACAAGAACTCTATCGGCGATTTTTTGAACGAATTTCATATCGTGTTCTATAAAAAGAATAGTTTTTTCTTTTTCTTCTCTTAATTTAAAAACAGTATCAGCCAACTCTTCAGTTTCTTTCGGGTTCATACCGGCAGCAGGTTCATCCAAAAGCAACAAATCAGGCTCAGTAGCAAGTGCCCTTGCTATTTCCACTTTTCTTTGGTTTCCATAACTAAGCGCCGTAGCATTATAGTGAGCAAACTCAGCAATATTTAAAAAATCTAATATTTCCATTGCTTTTTCTTTATAAAGCTTTTCTTCTTTAAAAAATCTCGGAAATCTAAATACCGCTTCAAAAAAATTATAATTATAGTGATTATGAAAACCTATTAATACATTTTCCAAAACCGTCATGCTTTTAAAAAGTCTTATATTTTGAAACGTTCTTGCTATTCCCTTTTGAACGATTTCCACAGGAGAGAGTCCCGTAATTTCTTCATCTTTAAAATAAACATGCCCGCTTGTAGGTTTTAAAACTCCTGTAATAATATTAAAAAGAGTGGTCTTCCCCGCACCGTTCGGGCCAATAAGACCGAATATTTCTAACGGCTTAACATGAAACGTTACATCTTGTATAGCCACAACTCCACCGAACTTCTTGGTTACTTTTTCAACCTTTAGCATTTAGTCTCCTTAAATATTCTTCCCCTTCTTTTCTCGCCCATTTAATAAATAATCTTTTAGTATCCAAATGACCCAGGTCTTTATCATTCAAGATATATTCTTTTAATAACTTCGCACAAACAACCGCATTGGAAAAACCTCTGCCGCCCATTCCGTTAATAACGTACAGTCCCTCAATATACCATAATTTTTTCGGTTTATCACCTTTGACAATATATTTGTCCTCAAGAAGAGTTTTATCGGTATCTATAATTTTACCAACAACAGGAAAATAATCAACACTTGCCGCTCTAAATCCGCCTTTTATATCAAGAATCTCATATTTTTTTATATTAATAACTTCATTTGCTTTTTTTATAAGCTCTTTTGCTTCTTCTAGGTTTTCTTTACAATTCAGACAATCACGTTTATGTGTAGCACCGATTTTTATAATCTCTCCTATTTTTCCGACAGAACAGTTTTTATGAAAATAACACTCATCTAAAGAGCATATGGCGTTATTTTCATATTGGGCTTTTATTTCTATCCTCTCACCCCAAATAGGCCTTATTTTTATGTAAGGTATATCAATTATCTTTTCATAACCACTTGCGAGTATTACGTGTTTTGTTTTTATTTCATTATTGATGAACCAAAAACCATCTTTTCTCTCTAAACTTTTAACTTCCGTTTTTAAAAAACTCACCGGTAACTTTTCTCTCACTTCAGCAGGATCTACAACACTCCCTATATCAAAATAAAACCCATCCCCTCTTTTCTCAAACGGAAGTTTTATATGAGATTCATATTTTTTAAATTTTTCTATATCTTTATCATCCCGTGGAAGTAAAACAACACCTTTTGTATGAGTATTTATACCGGCGTTTCTATAAAAATTAATAGCTTCAACAATCGCCCCGTTAATTAATCTCGTATAAGGCGTATCATAACCGATTTTCGGAAATAAAAAAGCCCCTGCCGCCCCGCTTGCTTTTTGTAAAATACCTTCTTTATCAATTAAAAGAGTGTTAAATTCCCTAAATTCCCACGCACACATAAGGCCGGCAATTCCGGCTCCTATAACTACAAAATCAAAAGATTTCATTAAATGCCACTTCAAATTCTTTTTTATCTATATTTTCATCTTTCAGTTCGTTAAAAAGCATTTTTTTAAAATCATTTTTATTAATTTTAACTTCAACATATAACAATTTATCGGTTTTAGAATACCAAAAATTTCCTTGTATTGCGTTAATAATTACGAAATTTTTAACCGAATCCAAAATCTGTTTTTGTTTCTTTTCATTATCTATTCCAACTCTTCTTAAAAAAAGTTTAGTTTTTGCCTGTAATTTATTTATTAAATCGGAAACTCCGATGGAAAAAGCTTCTTCTTGTTTTAATCTTGTAATCTTTTCTGTATAAACTTTTCCTACGGATTGAAAGGAAGATTGATAACATACCCAAAAAGGTGCGGGAATTTTATGTATATAACACTTTGTGAAATTTTTAATTTTAGTAGAAGTATTACTGACGCTGCAGCCTACAAATAGAGGAATAATAAACCAAATATAAGGTTTCATAAACCTGCCTTTTTAAAAAAAATTATATCACAATTTATATGGTAAATTATTGAATTTTTGGGAGAAAATCAGTGTCGGAGAATATTAAGTAAAATAAAAAAAGAAAAAGAAAAATTATCTTTTTGAGAATTGTGGAGATTTTCTCGCTTTTTTCTTTCCGTATTTTTTTCTTTCCACTACTCTTGCGTCTCTTGTCAATAATCCCGCAGGTTTTAGAACACTTCTAAACTCAGGTGCGTATTCAACAAGCGCTTTTGAAATTCCGTGTTTAATAGCATCTGCCTGAGCTGCGAACCCACCACCTAATACTTTTACTTCGATATCGAAATTTCCTTCTTGTTTTGTTAGCATTAACGGCCATCTAACTCTTAATTTTAGTGCGTCTCTTCCACCAAGAAACTCATCAAGCGGTTTTCCGTTTACGATAATGTTACCGCTTCCGTTTTTTAACCAAACTTTTGCTACCGCTTCTTTTCTTTTTCCAGTTGCGTAAATTCTTCCGTGCATTTTCATTAGTTACCCTTTACTTGAGCTGTATGAGGATGATTTTCGCCTGCGTAAACTTTTAGTTTTTTAAGCATTTTTCTTCCAAGTTTAGTTTTTGGAAGCATACCTCTTGTTGCTAATTTGAATAGTTTTTCCGGATTGTTTTTAAGTAATTTTTCTACTGTCTCTTCTTTAACATGTCCGAAATACCCAGTATGTTTGTAGTATTTGTCTTCAAGTTTTTTAGATGTAGAAAATTTAACCTTATCAGCGTTAATAACTACAACATAATCACCGCAATCTACATGAGGAGTATAATAAGGTTTATGTTTTCCTCTTAAAATAGTGGCAATTTCAGTTATTAATCTACCAAAAGTTTTATCTTTTGCGTCTATTAAAATCCAATCTCTTTTAACATCTTCAGGTCTTATAGATTTTGTAAATTTCATTATCACACCTTTTGTGAATTTTTTAGGTATGGAATTGTAAGCAACAAAACTTAAAAGAAACTTAAATTAAGTAAACTTTAAGGTTAGAGAATGTTTGAGAATTTTAAAATAAGCTCGATTTCTCCTGCCGGAATTCTAAGTTCCCTGCTAATCTCCTCTATGCTGTATCCGTTTTTATATAGATTTAAAATTTTCTCCTCTTCATGTTTGTTTATATTGCCTATCGCAGGTATGTTCTGTTTTTTTACTTCCAGTTGGACTTTAGCTATTTCTTCTTCTATTTTTTTATAAAATTTTCTGTTTTTTTCTTCAAGATATCTGATATCGTCTACGATATTTTCTATTATTTCTTCCAATTTTTGAATAGTTTCTATGGATTTATTATTTTTAAGCTCTTTTTTTAATAAAAACACTTCTTTATTAAGTTCTTCAAGACTTAATTCAATTGCGGCAAATTTTTGTTCTATTATTTTTTCTCTTTTTAAAATATAAAAAAACAAAAAAAGCATAAAAGCACTAAGACCTATAAAAATTATTAAATGTATATCAATCATTTTTCGCTTTCATCTCCCTTATTATCGCTCTTTCTCTTGCTGTTATAAATGCGTTGTAATCTTTTTCGTCTCTTTCGTGAAGATGTAAAATCTTCGCCGTATTTTCGTCTATCGCTTCAAAAATCACAGGCACCACTCTTTTGGGAAATACCGGCAAATCCATTCTTCCGTAATATTTTTGACCCGGTTTAAATAATTTATCTTTTATTCTAAAATTTTCAAACCCCACTGCTTCTGTTTCACTTTTATATTTTAAAGGAGTCAGCTCTTTTTTTTCATTTTTTACTATAGCCGTTAATTCGTCTACTTTTCTATGAAGTGCCACTAAAAGCTCTAACAATACCGGATCCGTATCCCTTGTCTCTCCTCTTGCTTTTGCGAGTTTTATATACTGACCTATCGGATCGTCCGTTTCGGCCGAGAGCTTATGGAACTCCTCCTTAAACTCATCTCTAAACTCTTCAAATTCAATAGGAACGAATGCCGGTATCAGTCTCATCTTAATGCCTTATCCAAAATAATAAATATTAAAAATAGTATACCTAAAAATCCGTTTACGTCAAAAAAGGCTTTTGGGATATTTTTATAATCTTTTTCAATAAGTCTATGCTCATAATATAGCATAGCTGCGGCTATAATTACTGCAAGCCACGCAAAAAAACCTAAATTTGTATAAGCCACAAAAAGAGCCCAGAAGATTACGGCAAAAATATGAAACATTTTTGAAATAAAAAGCGCTCCTTTTTCACCCACAAGTGCAGGAATTGAATACAGTCCTTCGTTTTTATCAAACTCCATATCCTGAAGAGAGTATAAAATATCAAATCCCGCAACCCAAAACATAACACCAAAAGCCAAAAACACTGACCAGCACGGAATTGTACCCGTAACGGCAATAGCCCCCGCAATCGGTGCTAATCCAAGAGCCACACCAAGTACCAAATGAGCAAATTCGCTGAATCTTTTAAAATAACTATACGCTCCTAAAACTATTAATACCGGGATTGAGAGTTTAAAAGCCAAATCATTTATCAAATAAGCAACGCCAATGAAAATTAAAGCGTTCGCTATGATAAAAAGTTTCATTTCCGTTTCACTAACTTCACCGGTAACTGAAGGCCTGTCTTTTGTGCGGGGGTTTTTAGCATCGATATCTTTATCTACAAGTCTGTTTACAGCCATTGCGAAATTTCTGGCACTCACAGCCGCTAAAATACCAAGAATCAAAAGTTTCCATCCAAACCAGCCGTCAGCCCCCACTATCATAGCTATGAGTATAAAAGGAATACTGAATATCGTATGAGAAAACTTTACAAGTTCTAAATATTTTTTCATCTTCTTCCTTAAAAGAATATTAATTTGTATAATTGTAACAAAAAAGGATGATTTTGTTTGCCATAATAGGTCCTACAGCAAGCGGTAAAAGCGATTTGGCTATAAAAACAGCAAGAAGATTAGGATATGAAATATTATCACTGGATAGTTTAAGCATTTATAAAGAAATAGACATAGCATCTGCTAAACCCTCAAAAGAAGAACTGAGTTTGGTAAAACATTACGGAGTGGACGAAATTTATCCCAATGAAAAGTTCGATGTAAGCAAATTCATTCAAATTTATAAAAAAATACCTCATAATAAAATCATAATAGTAGGTGGTACGGGATTTTATTTAAAAGCAATGATTGAAGGAATTTCAAAAATGCCTACAATTACCGATGAAATAAAAAAAGAAGCGAAAAAAAAAGATTATGAATTTTTAAAAAAAATCGATCCCGAATTTGCATCGAAAATATCTCCAAACGATACATACAGAACTCAAAAAGGAATAGAAATATATCTGGCAACCAATACACCGCCAAGTTTTTATTTTAAACAAAATCCCCCAATTCCTGTATTACCGAATATTCCGATATTCGAGATTGAATCGGACAGATCTTTGCTTCGCGAAAGAATAAAAAAAAGAACCGAAAAAATGTTTGAAAAAGGATTGATTGATGAAGTGGCATATCTTGAAAAAAAATACAGGGATAGAAGACTTCCCGCTTTAAAAGCGATAGGAATAAAAGAAGTACTCGATTATTTTAACGGAATTTATTCAAAAGAAGAATTGAAAGAAAAAATAATAACCAATACCGCACGGCTTGCCAAAAGACAGCAGATTTTTAACAAAACCCAATTTCCTCAAAAAATAAGCGCTCCTTTAGAAAAACTGGAAGAAATTATTCTTACTCGAATAAATCCATAGCATCCTTACAAAGCCCACGCCAAAGTTTTGAATCTTTTACTTTTAAACACTCATCTAAGTATGTTTTATTTTTTGTAAGGTTTGCGAGCATAAACAGAGCCCTCGCTTTATCTTCTCCTTTTACTCTTGGAAGAAGATTTTTTAATACTTTTATCGCTTCATTTTTATCTTTTGTATATTTGGCAAAAACAAATTCCACAAAAGGCGAATACGGATAGGCTTTGTATTTTTCCTGTAAATCAATTATCTTTTTGGCATAAGTAGCCGCTAAAAGATTATCATTACTTTTAAGTGCCCAATTGACAATTTTTATATAAACATCCACATTTTCGAATTTTTTGTATTTTTCTATCTCTTTTGCCACTTTTAAAGCATCTTTATATTTTTGTATTTTGTACAAAGCGAAGAATTTATATTTTAAATATTTATAACAGTCGTTTTTCATTACTTGGCATAAATCATCCACAGCAGTCACAACCTCTTTATATTTACCCATTTTCCAAAGCGCTTCTATTTTTCTTTTCATCCATTTGACAAAGACTTCATCATTCGGAGAATTCAAATATTTATTACATATCTTAGAAGCCAGCTCATATGCTTTTGCCTTCATCGCACATTCATATATTTTATCATCCCATTTATGATCAAGTTTTATTTTATATTTTTTTATAAGTTCAACAGCAGCAGAACATGCCCCTTCATTTAAAAATTTTTTAGCCAATTCTTCTTTTACTTTTTTCAAAAACTCTTTCTTATCCGGAAAAACTTTATCCGGAATATCAAGAAGTTTTTTTTCTATTTTTAAAATATCCTGATATCTTTTCATTTTAAATAAAATTTTAGCTTTTTCCACGAGTGCTTTTTGAGCAATCTCTCCTTGATAATTTTTTATAATCTTATCTATATAATTAAGTTTTTTAGTTAAATTATTTTCAGGCAGATTAAATAAAATTTTATCTCTAAGAGCTACAGCGGCATCAGAATAATCTCCGTAAGGAAATTCTTTTAGGTATTTATTTATATATTTGAGAGCTAAATCATATTTTTTTGCTTCATAAGCCCACTGAGCCAAATTAAAAAGTAAAGGCTCATATAAATCATCGAGTTTTTTAAGTTTCTTTAACAATGAAGCACCAATATTTATAGCTAAATCATAAATTTGATGATTTGCAAGCATTTGAGCGAGTTCATAAGCTTTTCTTTTATCTTTTAATAAAAATTTTTTGTTTGCTTCATATATTTTTTTATAGTATTCTATGGCTTTTTTTACTTGACCTTTATCCATATATCTTTGGGCAAGTCTTGCTGCTGCCAATGAAGCGATATCAAGATCGGTAGTGGAATAAAGCGCTTTTTTATACAGATTAAACGCGTCTTTCTCATTCCCCATCATATACAACTGATCAGCAAGATAAATCATTGCAAGATACGCCCATTTTGTATTGGGATAATCCGTTATTATTCTATTGTAATAATAACTGGCATCACTAACAAATCCCATCTTAGAATAATTTTTTCCTACGATCAATAATATTTCGGGAAGTTTTTCATTAAAAGCAAATCTTTTTATCCATTCTTTTCCAAGCTTAATAACTTCTTCGGAATCGTTGTTTTTATCTAAAAGCTTTAATTTTAGATACAGTACATCAGGTAAAAATATGGATTTCGGATATTTTTTTACAAATTCGTCAATTTCATCCCTAACATCTAGGCCTTTTTTATACGCTTTTAAAATTTCAAAATACTTCATCAAATCCTGGGATTTTTGAGTTTTAACAGGTTCTAAATTTTCATTTATAGCCCCTACATAAGGTAAATAGACATGATGATAATAAAAATTGAGCCCGTTTGTTTTTTTATCTGACAAAAATTGTTCATTAGCAATAATTACCCATTTTTTTGCATTTTTCATTTTAAAAGGAGTTATAAGAGGAGAATTATGTAAATTGTCTTTAAAAGTATAAAGTTTGTAGTTCCCTTTAACATCAATCTCTATTATAAATTTTTTTCTATTAAATTTAGGAGTAATTTTAAAAAAGTAAGTTTTATCTTTAAATACCGGAGTAGTAGGAACTTTATCAAATTCGCATATTACTTTTCGCTTATAAGGTTTACAACTGAATTTAAAGTCGTTATTTATTGTCAGTATTTCATAAGGAGTTCGAGATTTTCCATAATCTACATTTATTTCCAAAGCAAAAAGTAATATGGGAAAAAGAAGAAAAAAAATCAACTCAAACCTTTTTGATGTATTATATCAAAAAGGTTAGAAGCTTATAGTAGCATTCATAATATCGCCTGCCACTATACCGAAATATATAGTACCCGCAAGCAATATTAACTGTCCTATCATACTTCCTGTTGACATTTGTATCACTTCACCGTTATTTTTAGGTTCGTCAAAATAAATATGTTTGATAATCCATACGTAATATCCCACCGCTAACGCAGAATTCAGTAAAGCAATAAGGACAATTATCCATAATCCGGCATCAACTCCTGCATAAAAAGCTACGGCTTTTGATAAAAATCCTGCCAAAAGAGGTATACCGGCAAGTGAGAATAACTGAATTGTAAATAATAAAGAATGTAAAGGCGCTTTTTTATAAAGACCTTTTATATCATCAAGATATTTTACTCCGAGTTCACGTCTTAAATCATTAAGTAATAAAAATACACTCGTTTGCATAAAAATATATGCTACAGCATAATATAAAATCCCTGCGTATGAATAAACACTTGCCGCTGCCGCAAACGGTATTAAAGCATATCCGCTGTGTGCAATTGAAGAATAAGCAAGGATTTTTGAAATTCTTTTTTGCCAAAGCGCCATAAAATTGGCAAGAGTCATAGTTAAAATAGCAAAGAAACTAAAAATAAGCACAGTTGCCAAAGGATAAGCTATTAAGAATTTATAAAACGCTTTAAATGTTGCGAATAACACAACACTTTTAATAACCCCACTTAAAATTGCTGCTGCTGCATGATTAACTTGCGAATAAGCATCCGCAGCCCATCCATGCATTGGTACGACTGTTAATTTATAAAAGATACCGGCAAGCATAATAGCTTCGGCAATTAAAGTAAATTTACCGCTTACATTCATTTCAGAATAAATAAAACTGTCTGTTGTAAAACTAAACAGAGCAAACCCGAGTAAAATAATACCGCTTGCTACCGCACCTGCGATAAATGCTTTGATAGCACCTTCGGCATTGTAAAAGTTTCTTATATTGGCAACTAAAATGTAAGAAATAATAGCAATTACTTCAAATAAAACTATAAACATAAAAAAGTTGTTTGTCTCTAAAAACGCCAAAGAGGCTCCTGCTAAAAACAACATTTGTGAAATCAAAGGTCTCTCAAATCCTGTAAGAGCCAGTGAAACAGCCGCAAGAGTCGCCAGTAACACAAATTCCATAAGTTTAGTAGCATCATCGGCTACGAAATATGGGAAAATACTGTTTAAACTTTCTCCTTTAAAAACAAAATATGCCGCCAATATAAATGCCAACACCGCTATGATTTTAGCGATTACTATATTATTCCTATAAAAAATAGGAACCAATAAACCTGCCGCTATTAATATTATGAAACTCATTACATTCCTCCTAGGAAGCTAAATGCTTTATTTGCCAAATCGAATATCGGTTGAGGATTGATACCGAAATAAACAATTAACACTGCGTAAATCGCTAATGCTAATTTTTCTGCTAAACTCATTGAAAAATCAGCTTTTTCTACAAGAGGACTCATAGGACCATGAATCGCACGTCTAACCGCCCAAATGATATACCCGGCGCTGATAAGTCCGGCAAACGCGATAACGGCAATCCACCATCCCCAAGATTTAACAGCCGAAATAATTATAGTAAGTTCTCCTACAAACCCCATTGTTCCAGGAAGTCCCAGAGCAGCCATACCTGCTAAAATAAAAATAGCACTCGCATATGGAGCTTTTTTCATAATACCGCCCATTTCATCCATATACCATGTATGAGTTTTATGGTGTAACCATCCGGCAATTAAGAATAGTGGTGAAATTACAAGGGCGTGTCCTATCATTTCAAATAAAGCAGCACTCAAACCTTCGTATGTCATAGTTGAAATAGCAACTACAACAAGACCCATATGCGAAATTGAGCTGTAAGCAACCATTTTTTTGATATGTCTTTCGTAAATTGCCAAAAATCCTGCGTAAAATGTCGTAATAAGACCGAATACTAACATCCATTTAGCAAACATCAAAGTAGTGATAGGCATAAGTTCAACAGTAAATCTTATAAGCCCGTAAGCTCCCATTTTTAATAATACACCGGCAAGTAAAACAGAAATACTGCTTGGTGCTTGCACGTGTGCGTCAGGAAGCCATGTATGAAATGGAAATACAGGAAGTTTTGCCGCAAAACCTAAGAACATTAACCACCAAATTAAAGCAGGAGTAGCAAGTGTCGCTTCTTTAATTAATGTTAAATCCCAATATCCTGTTTGTTTATATAGAAGATAAAATCCTACAAACATAAACATAGCAAATACGTGTGTATAAATAAAGAATTTGATTGCCGCATAAACTCTATTTTCAGCACCCCAAATACCTACTAAGAAAAGCATAGGAACTAACGTTAATTCCCAAAACATAAAAAACCAAAGAACGTTTGTTGTCATAAATACACCGAAAATCGGTCCGCTAAATAGTATTAGCAAACTAAAATACGCCGCTTGTTTCTTTTCGTTCCATGATGTTAATACAACTAAAATTAAAAGAGCCGCTGTTAATAAAAGCATAGCAACACTTAATGCGTCTATTTGAAGAGTCAACTCAAATCCGAATTGAGGAACGCTTAAATAATTCCCTAAGAAAATGAATCCACCGTCTTCCGGTAACATATGATACCAGTTAAGAGCAATAATGAATAAAACCACAAACCACCCGAGCGCAATATATTTTGTAATATGCTGTGCCCCTCTAGTTAAAAAATACACGAGGGCCGAGAGAAGTATAGGCGCAAAAATTATATCTACCGCTACCATTTTATAGCCCCTTTACAATAATTAAGATTGCTATAACGATAATTGCCACACCAAGAACGAATTGTCCCATGTATGTACCGATTTTACCGCTATGTCCAGCTTTAAAGATGTTATAAACGAATTTAGTCATATCAACCGTTTTATTTACTATATAATCTATTACATATGTATCAAACCATCTCATAGATTTCGCTATAGCACCTACTATGATGTTTTTAGAAATCCATGTAATCATCGCTTCTACATAATATCCGTTAAATAAAACCTGATGTATAGTTTGTACGAAATGATGAGATGCGATTTTATATAACAGATTCAGACCTTTTACATATAAACCGACTACAATTAAGAAAATAATAAGCATTCCTGTAAGCATAAATGCCGCAAGTCCTGCTACATGAGGCTCGATAACGTCTTCACCTACGATGTAATGAACTATATCACACTGCCAAATTGAAATAAACAGTGTTAAAAACGCCAAAATACCGAGTGGTAATCTCATCCACAAGTTACTTGGATGATGAACGCTTCCTTTTAAATCTTCATTTCTCGGTTCACCCAAGAATATTAGAATCCATAATCTTGTAATGTATGCGATTGATAATAGTGCCGCTATTGTTACGAATGTTTTAGTAAATCCGTTACCCCATTCCCAAGCAGCAGCTACTACCATTTCTTTTGAAAAGTATCCGCTAAACGGAGGAACACCGGCAAGTGACAGTGACCCCATAGCCATAAATAACGCCACCCACGGGGCTGTTTTAATAAGACCACCGAGTTTCCATGCGTCTTTTGTATGGTGTGCGATGTAAATTACGGCACCAGCACTTAAGAATAACAACGCTTTAAAGATGGCATGGTTTACCAAATGAAGCATACCGGCTGCCAAGCTTCCAACACCAAGACCTACAAACGCAATTGATAAGTGTGACATTGTTGAATATGCCAAGATTTTTTTGATTTCTTTTTGAACGAGTGCCGAAGTAGCACCGATAAATGCCGACAATGCTGCTACGTTTGCTACGATAAACAGCGCATCCGTATAAGCAAAGAAATCAAAAAGTCTCGCTACGATGTAAATACCTGAGTTAACCATTGTCGCACCATGGATAAGAGCAGATACAGTCGTCGGACCTTCCATCGCATTCATTAGCCACGGATATAATGGAAACTGACCGGATTTACCAATAGCACCCATAAAGATAAATAGAGCAACTACAAGAGCCAACGTTTTATCAAGTTGCCCGGCATTTGCCATTTGATTCAGTTCAACTAAATTTACAGTTCCGGCATAAAAGAATAGTAAAGCGATAGCTGCTAAGATAAAAATATCACCGAATCTTGTATATAAAAACGCCTGCATACCAGCATCCGCCGCAGAATTTTTATAATACCAGAAACTGATAAGCAAGTAACTGGCAAGACCCATAAACTCCCAACCGACAAAAGCACCGATTAAATCTTTTGTAATAACAAGTAAAATCATACCTCCGATAAAAAATAACACTTTTGCGTAATATCTCGGCTGATCAGGATCATCTCCCATATAATCGTGCGCGAAATGAATATCTAAAAATCCAAGGCCCGTAGCCACTAAAAGCATTACAATTGAAAGATGATCTATGTAAATCCCAAACGGAATTTGAATATTACCTAAAGCTATCCATGTATAGTCGATATCGATTACAGTATCAGAATATTTAAAAAACAACACCAAACTTGCCAAGAAAAGGATAAACCCTACAACCTCTGCAACCCAAAACGCAAGTTCTCTTTTCGTTTTTCCTAGTACATACGCTAAAACGGCTCCGATATAAGGAGCGATTAATAGTGTTAATACCGCATTATTCATCGCTCACCGCCTTATCTAAGTGATCTGGGATAATTTCTCCCGTTATTCTGTTAGCTAAAATGAAAATAAGTACACCAGCTGCCGCTTCAAGCGTTGCGATAACGATAATTACATACGCTATCGCCAATCCTTTAGTAAGCCCGAAATTATATGCCGCACTTGCTAAAAGAAGAATTACGGCATTTAAAAGCATCTCCAATGAAAAGAAAATTTTTAAAAAATCACTTTTACTTGTAACTCCGTAAAGTCCCACTCCAAAAAGTATAATCGCCGCTATTGCATCAATATAAAAATGTACCATCTTTATTCCTTTCCGTGTTTTAGCGTATGTAGCATTCTAATACTACCATACAAAATACTTGCCGCTACAACGCTCATAAAAATAGCAATTTGCCCGTAAAAATCAGTAAATATTTTCACCTGGTCTTTTAACGGTATCGCTTTACCTTCATAAGGAATATCAGGCAATAAAAACGGAATAATAATCAATCCGATTATTACAAGAGTTACAACGGAAACCGCCCAAGGTCTAATTTCAAATTTCGGAAATTTCGAACCGACTACAGTCACCCCGAATAATGTTAATACAACTATACCTCCTGTATATACGAATATTTGGAATAAGCCCAAAAGTTTTTCACCCATGAAAATATAATAAATTCCCAATAAAAACATCATCATTACAAAAGAAATCACGGCTGGGACCGTATTCTTTTGAGTTAAACTCATTACAGCCAATATAATAGCTATGGCAAGAATAAGTACGCTCATCTCATTCTCCTTTTTCTTCTGACGCTGCCTGTGATTCCGATTCGGCGGCGTCAGCTTTAGGTTTTGCTTCGGATTCTTTCGCTTTTGCAGCTTCCTCGGCTTTTTTCTTAGCTTCTGCTTCTGCTTTTTTCTTAGCCATCATTTCTCTTTTTTTTCTGGCTTTTTCTTCTTCTTCTCGTTTTTTCTGTTCAATCCATTCTTCAGGCACTTCAGCTCTAACCCACCAATCAGATAAACTCTCATGACTTGGGTTATCAACAATCATTTCGATATCACCACCGCTTAATTTAATTGCTTTTTCTGGCTTTGTAGGGCAGACATCCTCACAAAGTCCGCAAAAAATACAAATAGCCAAATTAACTTCCGGAAGCGCTTTTGGTCTTTTTATAGGTAAAGGTTCCATTACAATAGCATCAACCGGGCATATTTTGGCACAAGCTTCACATCCGGTACAAATATCATATCTTATTTTATGTTTTCCCCTAAAAATAGGAGATTTATGAGCCGGTTCCTTTACTACGTCTTTTATAGCAATTCTAGGCTCTTTAAAAGCCTTCATAACCCTTATAATTTTTTCACCGATTTCAAAAATCATCTTAAGCTCCTAATATATATAGTCTGGCAAATGTAACCCAAACAAGATTTAATACCGCCATAGGCGCCAACCAGCTCCAACAAAATTTAAGCATCTGATCCAGTCTAAGTCTAGGATTCGAAGCCCTAATAGCAACCATAACTACCGCTAAAAGAGCAATTTTCAAAAACAGCCACCAAAAACTGTCAAAAAACAATCCTCTATATCCACCGAAGAATAAAACAACAGCAGCTGCTGAAACCACTAATATTTCTGTAAATTCAGCGAATTTTAATAGTGTATAATTCGTACCTGCGTATTCAGTATAAAACCCATATACTATTTCCTGCTCAGCATCCGGAATATGAAACGGAGGCTGCTCAAGAATACCGAGCATAGCAATTATATAAATAATTGCTCCAGGTAAAAGAATTAAAGTTGTAAGCCATGTATTGCTCATCATAATTTCATATAAATTCATTGTTCCGAATAATAATGCCGGACTTAAAGCAGCTAAGAAAAACGGTGCTTCCATTGAAATCATCTGAGCTAAAATCCTCATACCACCCAAAAATGAATATTTATTGTGAGATCCGAAACCTGTTAAAAATAGTAAAAAAGGTTCAACTCCAATCAATACTACAAGTCCTAAAACCCCATAATCGGTATCCAAAATAGCTCTTCCTTCATTAATAAGAGGAGTCCACGGAATAAGAATAACAGGTAACGCCGCAACTAAAGGCGTTATAATAGGAATAATATTAAAAAGATAAGGGTCCGCACTTTTAGGTGTAATGGATTCTTTAGTTAAAAGCTTAAACACATCCCACACAGTCTGTAAAGAACCGGCAGGTCCGTTGTAATGAGGTCCTACTCTCTTATGCAGATAAGCAAGTACTTTTCTGGAAAAATAAAATACGAAAAACGTCCACGCAAGTAAAAATAACAACCCCGGAAAAACCAAAATATAAAATAGCATTTCTCCTATATTCATCGCCGCTCCTTATCTATCTAAATCACCCTGACAGATATGCATACTGCCGTATAGTAACGGAATATCTGAAAGGGTATGTCCTGGTAATAATCTCTCAAGAACCATAGTGTGATTAACACTTGGTGCTTTTATTTTAAGTCTGTATGGAGATGTTGCTTTATCTTGAGTTACAAGATGCATAAGAATCTCTCCTCTAGCCCACTCTATTCTGCTAACGGCTTCACCGGCAGGTAATTTTTTAGGCATTCTTATTAAATGATCTTTTTTAGGATCCATTTCACCTGCTTCAATACCTTCTTCAATTTTTTTCATAGCCTGTTTGATTAAATTGATTGATTGATTTATCTCTTTATAGATTATATAAAGTCTATCTCTAGCATCTCCGTTTTCACATGTTACGTAATCCATTTCCAAATCAGCATAACCTGCGTAAGGTTCATCAATTCTTACATCGATTTTAGCTCCGCTGGCTCTTGCTATAGGACCTGCGAGATAGAACTTTTCAACATCTTCAAGAGTAAATACTCCCGTATCTTTCGCCCTTACCGTCATCAGTGGGTTTTTAAGGAAAATATCTTCGATATCGGGTTTTACTTTTTCCCATTTCTCTATCGCTTTATTAATCTCGTCAAACCAAGCTTTATAATCATTTAGAGGATATCTAACACCGCCCGGTTCAATACAAGCAGTAGCAATTCTCGCACCGCTGTAGTCTTCTAAAACATCTAAGAAATATTCTCTTACGTCCAAACACCACATTAAAAACGTTTGAAGACCCATCGTTCCGAAAAATCCACCCATAGAAATTAAGTGAGATGCAATTCTTCCGGTCTCTCCCAATACAACTCTCATATATTTAGCAAACGGAGTAATCTCTTTACCAGCTATTTCTTCTATTGCTTGAGAATAACAGATCATAGGATTAGGATTATCCATAAAGCAAATTCTCTCAACGGCTACAATCGTACCTATAAAATCTTTTCTCTCAGCTAAATTTTCAAGAGCACGCCATACGTAACCGATATCCGGTTCTACTTTTTCTATATTTTCTCCGTTAATAAAAACTTTTAATCTTATCGGTCCGCTCGCAGGATGAGTCGGCCCCCAGTGTAAAACCGTTCTGCTATCTTCATGTCCGAATGTTTTTTCATGCTCTTCATATTCTTCGAGAAACTCTTCTGTGATGGCATTTACGTTTTCTATTAAATGTTTTTCATGTTCTTTCCAGTCAAAATCTTTTCTAAACGGAAATTTGCCGTAATAATCTCTACTTATTAAGAAAAATCTTAAATTAGGATGTCCTTTAAATTTTACTCCGAAAGTCGAATAAGCTTCAAGTTCATGATATTCGGCACTTGGCATTTCGGGTGTGATAGAATCGATTTCACATTTTTCCAAATCTCTTGGCAAATCAACTTTTAGCCATACGTTTTTTTTGTTTAAAAGCCCTTCAAGAAAATAATTAACTTCAATTCTTTCCTCATCAATAAAATCTGTAGGAGATACTGTCGAACAAGTCTTAACACCCTCTTCTTTTAAAGCTTTTATCACGGGAATTAAATCTTCTTTGTTTTTCAGTTTAGCTTTAACCCACGAGTTTTTATAATCTTCAACATATTCCATATCAAATTTATTGAGTACTTCTTTAATTCTATCCATCGCCATCCCTTAAAATTTCATTTGTTTCCAAAGGCCGCCTTGGCTAGAAGCACTAGGCTCACCTCTTTTAATTTTCTCTTTTAAATCCTCTAACCCGGCTATTATGGCTTCGGGTTTTGGTGGACATCCCGCAACAAATACGTCTGGTGGAAGGATTTCCGTCATATTTTTAATAACAGATGGTGAATCGTTGTATGGACCCCCGTCATACGCACAGGCTCCTATAGCAACCACATATCTCGGTTCAGGCATTTGCTCGTACGTTCTTAAAAGTGCAGGTAAAATTTTTTTACTTACAAGTCCCGTAATAAAAATTATATCAGCTTGTCTGGGAGTCGGAGTCATTATATATCCGTATCTTTCCCAGTCATATCTCGGTCCCATTGCAGCAAGCATCTCCAGCGAGCAGCATCCGCTACAAAAATGAACAATCCAAGGAGACTTACTTCTCGCATAATTAAAAAAATCAAGCACTTTTAGCATTTCTATACTCCTTCATACTAACTGTAATAGCAGCAAATAATAATATTCCGAAAATCATCGCCCAGGTAAGAGCCATAGGATTGTCTGCAAATACAAATAAACTAAAAAACAAACCGGCCATGTCAAAAACAATAAAGGCAATCGCAAATATAAAATATCCAAAGTTTGCTTTCATCGGTACTTCACTGCTCGGAGGTAAACCACACTCAAAATGATCATTTTTAATTTCGCCCGGATTAAACGGAGCTACGATAATACCTAAAAAATATAATAACAACACACCCGCTAAAATTCCAGAACCATAAATCAAAATGGTTTCCATTGAAACTCCTTTTTTTGTTGAATAATATCAAACTCATAAGAATTTTATAGTTTTTATGATAAATTATAAGTAAAATTTATAATTAAGACAAATTTAATATTTTCTTTCTCATCTAAAAGTTACCCTAAGTAATAAATGATTATTCATTTACATCTTAAATCCGACCTCTTTTTGAGAGTCAAACGCATTTCTTTTCTCTTTTTCTATCTCTTCTATAAAATCTTGCATTTTAAATACCGGTTTTTTCTTCGTAGCTACTTTCAAAGCCGTATTTTTTATTACAAGTTCTATTTGCGCTCCGGTTAATTCATATTTGGCAAGATCTTTTATATTAAACTCTTCTTCGAAATCGGCATTTTTAGGAAGTTTCATTTTCCAAAGCTTAATTCTTTCTTTATAAGAAGGCTTGGTAAATTCGATTTTATAATCGAATCTTCTTGAAAATGCATTATCTATCGTTTCTAAAAGATTTGTTGTAGCTATTAAAATTCCGTTAAATTTCTCAAGCTGTTCCAGAAAAATATTTTGCATCTGATTGTGCATTTTATCAGCACTGCTGAAACTAGCCGTTGTTCTGGTAGATAAAAACTGGTCGGCCTCATTAAGAAGCAAAACAGGTTTGGATTTCAGCTTATCGCTTATTTCATAATATTCCTCAAACATTCTTCTTACATTCTTTTCACTCTCTCCGACATACATAGACAATATTTTACTGGCATCAAGCGACAAAATAGGTTTATTTAGCTCTTTGGCTATGGAGTGAGCCGTCAAAGTTTTACCTGTTCCAGGAGCTCCGTAAAAAATAATTTTCGCTTCTAAATCTTCCGAAGTTTTAATGCCCCATTTTTTTAATAAATTAAATACCCTTTTATCTATCTGCTTGAGCAATGTCGAAAGCATCTCTTTTGTCTTAGCGGGAAGCACCACGTCTTTTAGAGTGGTTTTCGGTTCTATAAGATCAAAAATAGTATCTTTTACTATATGCTGGATTTTATGTTTTTTTCTCGGATGTATAAGCTCGTTTAAAATCTCTTCGTTGATAAAATATATTCTGGTATAACCACCAAAACCTCCGAAAATCTCGTCATAGTCCAATATGTCTTCGCTTACCAGTTTTGAATTTTCGTCCAATAAGGAACGATTCTTTATTCTTTCTATTTCATCCGCACTTATTAAATTCAAAAGATAATTCAGTTCTCTTATATTTTCGTTTGAGCTTGTATATTCTTCTTTTAAAAGCGCTAAAAAAATAAGTTCTTCTTTTTCGTTTAATTCGTGCTCTATCATAAAATTTAAAACCGGGAGGTCTATTTGAGTCTTTTTCACTCTTTCTTTAATAGTATTTTCTATCAAAACCAACTTGCTTTGAAGTCTTTTAATAGATGCGGACTGGTTTGAATAATTGTTTTTCAAATTAGCCAATTGCTCATATATCTCTATTCTTAAAAATTGATCGTGTAAATATTCCAAATGATCTAAATAAGGGGTATTTTGAGGAACCACCAAATCAAGTTCCCCGTTTTCAAGCAGTTTTAAAAAAGTTAAAGAAAGCGAAACGTTTGAATTGAATAATTCAAGTAAAGTAATATCGTTGCTTTTAACTCCTATTCCGCTTAAAACCAACCACCCCTCATTAATTAAATTTTTAATCAAATCTATCTTTTCAAAGGCTTTTTTGTAATCTTTTTCATAAATTTCCTGTAAAAGATTTCGAGGTTTTATATCTTCTTTTCCTTCAAGATAATATTCAAGAAGTTTTTGCAAAATAAGAAGTTCTTCGTCTTTGACATTTAAAATTTTATATATTTTCGATTTTTTGGGATTTTTTAAAAAATCTTTTATATTTTTAACCAAATATGCTCCTTAACTTAAATATATTATAATTTTATCAAATTTTAAAGGAAAGAAAATGCAATTTCTTTATCATCCCAATCCATCTTCCCAGATAATCTTGACAGGAGATGAACATAAATATCTTTTTAAAGTCAGAAGAATCAAAAAAAACGAAAAAATCAATATCAGAAATTTAAAGGATGATTTTATTTATGTTTATGAAATTATTGACATAAATAAAAAAGAAGCAGTTCTTAAACTCACCGATAAAATTTTAAGACCCAATAAACCTTCCGCTTTTTTTCATCTCGGTTGGTGTATTATAGATCCTAAAAACATTGAAAAAACACTGCCCGCTTTAAATGAAATGGGAGTAAGTAAAATAACATTCGTTTATTGTGACTATTCTCAGAAAAATTTTAAACTAAAGCTTGACAGATTAACTAAAATTTTAATAAACTCTTCTCAGCAATGCGGCAGAAGTGATTTAATGGAGATAGAAATTTTAAATTCTTCCAAAGAATTTTTTGAAAAATATCCTAATTTTGTAGCTTTGGATTTTGATGGAAAGTTAATAAAATGCCCTGAGACTTTTAATAAACCGGTATTCATTGGACCGGAAGGCGGATTTAGCGAAGAAGAAAGAAAATTTTTTAAAGAGAAAATAAGACTTAAGGCTTTCATACTCAGAAGTGAAACAGCTGCTTGCGCGATTACAAGCAAAATCCTGCTTTAAAAAAAAGGAGACAAATGAAAATAGTATTAATTGAAGACGAAGAGAGTTTGAATATAGCCCTCGGAATGTTTTTAAGATCCGAAGGTTATGAAGTCCACTCCTTTTCAGAATTAGGCAGTTTTTTTGACAATTATAAAAAAATTATGCCCGAGCTCATTATTTCCGACATATCTCTTCCGGACGGAAATTTTTTGGAAGAATTAAAAAGACATCCCGAACTTTCTTATGTGAAAATAATGGTAATTTCAGGAAACACCGAAATAAACAATATAAAAAAAGCATTTAATTTAGGAGCCGAGGATTTTATAAAAAAACCTTTTGATTATGAAGAACTGTCGATAAGAATTAGAAAATTATTTAAAGAAAGAAATTCGCAAATTAAGTTAACAGACGACATTTACTATGATTTTAATAAAAAATCGGTCATAAAAGATTCAAAAGAAATAGAGCTGACAAAAAAAGAGTCTCAACTGCTTGAACTGTTGTTAAATAACAGAGGAAAAGTTATTTCAAATTCAACATTAATAGACTATATCTGGGAAACTCCCGTATCTCTTAACACCCTAAACGTGCTTGTTAAAAGATTAAGAGAAAAAATGGGAAATAAAAATATAATAAAAACAAAAAGGGATTTGGGTTACATTATTGATTAAAGTCATTGAAATGACATTTTAAGATAATAAAATTTTGTTAAAATAAAAGGATGAAATAAAAATGGGGGACGATGAAACTTTTTCGAAATAAAAAACCTTTTTTACAAGTTTATTTTCACGACATTAAGAATAAATTAGGAAGTATAAAATTCTCTCTAAGCCTTTTATTAAATCCCAATATCAACGAAGAACAAAAACATTCTCTCATACAAAGCGTATTGGTTACCCTCGATAAAACAATTGATATGCTAAACGACTACTTAGACCTTGAAAAATATAAACATGAAAAGTTTTTAAAAAATGAAAAAATAAACTTACCTCAGCTTATTCACGAAATAATAAAAGAACTTGAAATTGACATCCAAAGAAAAAATATTTTAGTAACCGTCGAATCCCCGCAAGAAGAAATTATAATAAAAGCCAATAAAAAATGGCTGAAAAAAGCTCTTTTAAATATAATTCACAACAGTATTAAATATAATCATCAAAACGGAAGAGTCATAATTTCATTTGCTCCTGAAAAAAAAGGAGTAATTCTCACTATAAAAGATACGGGTATAGGAATAAGCGAAGAAGAAAAAAAATATATATTTAAAAAATTTTATACCACTGATGAAAAAGAAGGTACGGGCATCGGTCTTGCTATGTCAAAAAACGTTATTGAATCACTTGGAGGCGCTATTGCGATAGATAGTGAAAAAGGAAGAGGAACAAAATTTTATATTTATTTACCAAAAGTCGCCAAATCTATTAAACTCAGACGATTGGCCCTCGCCTTATCAGGATTCATTCTGACTATTTTTATCGGACTTGATTATTATTACTGTTTTTTCCCTCAACAAATACAAAAAATAATTTCGGATGACATAGTTTTATATAAATTCGAAAACGGAATAATAGCAAAAGCCCAAATAAACGATAAAATAAAAATCATCGCCAGAAAAAATCTGTTTAATACGAAAACTAAAACCGAATTTTTTTTAGAAAACGCAGATATTTCCATAAATACAAACCACCAGCCGGTAAAAGTAATAGCTGGAAAAACGATTTTAAAAAATATTGGGACAGAATTTGAAACCGTAAAAAAAGATTCTGTAGCTACAAGCGTCTACAAAGGAAAAATAAAAGCAAAAAATCAGGAGGTAAAAAAAAACCAAGGATTAATCGTAAAAGGAGATAAACTTATAAAAACTCCTCTTCCAAATCCCCCTCAAAATATTGATCTTTATAAAACTCCGGAACACAATATAATAATAAACTGGGAAAGTCCTTATAAAAAATTCGTTTTAACCCTTTCAAAATCCAAAAAATTCGATAAAGCCCCTATATTAAAATACGTAACCACAAAAAGACAAATTTTACTCAGTGACCTTGATGACGGACTGTGGTATTTTTCTTTACAAAGTGTAAATGAAAATCTTTACTCAATGCCTTATATAAATAAATTATTGTTTTTGAAAAATTTTTATAAAGCGTTACAGGAATTTAACAACTCAAACATAGACTTAGCGGAAATTTATGTAAAAAAATCTTTAAGAACCATAAAAACAGCATCGGATAAACCTTATATATTATACGCCAAAATTTTAATAATAAAAAAAGATTACGACAACGCTTTAAAAATATTAAGCAAAGCTGAAAAGTTCAGTAATTCATATGAAATAAATTATTTAACGGCAAAAGCATATTATGAAAAAAGAGAGTATAAAAAGTCTCTTAAATATCTCCAAAAAATTAAATATGATTATAATACGGAGAAATTATCAGGATTAATATATTATAAACTAAACGATTATAAAAAAGCCAAACAATATTTATTTAAAGTACTTGAAAAAAATCCTCATGATAAAGAAGTGTTAAAAACATTATTGAATATTTTTAAAGAAGAGAAAAACGAATTATTAATAGAACTTTTCAAAAATAAATTAAGGAACAAGCAATGACATTTTTAGAATCCATAAGACAATCGGAAGTCATTTTAATAGAAGGTGAAAAAAAGGTCGGAAAGTTCACATTCAGCATTTATGAATGCGCCAGAGAAAACAAAAATAAAATTTTAGTTTTTTCAACATACAATAAAACTATTATGAAAAAAAGATTAGAAGCGATAAAACAACAACACATAAAAAATATCGAACCGGCTTTGAAAAACATAGAACTTTTATCACTTAAAGAAGAATGGCCGGAATTTAAAGCCAAATTCGGAATAGATTTTTTATTAAAAGACATATATAGAGCAATCGAAAAAATTAATCCTGACAGCGTTATTTTTCATAGATTCGACCTCTTTTTCGAACATCACGAAACAGGGCATTTAAAATTTTTTATGGAAGAAATAATTAATTTAAAAGATTCAAAAGATTTCAAAACTTTCTTTACTGCCGCTCCTATGGAAACAAACAAAGGGACTATTGAAAATATAGAAAATTTTTCGGATATAAACATCTATATAGAAAAACTTGAGCGATACAGATTGATTCAGGTGAAAAACTCACTTTTCCCAACCTTTCCTGATAAATACAAATTTTTAATAAAAGAAAACGAAATAATATTGGAACCTTATTCCGATGAAAATACTTCCACATCAACCGATCTCGCACCGAAAAAAGACAAATACGGCATATTAATTATAACAAAAAACAAAGAACTTCAAAAAACGCTCGGATATGTATTCAACAGAGATATTTTCAATGTGGATTTTGCTTCTCACACTTCGGAAATTATAAATAAAGTACTAACCGAACCCGATATAATTATTTATAATCCTTTTGATAAAGAGATGGACTTTAGCGTTTGTCATACAATAAAAGAAAATAAATTAAAATCCAGACTTATTTATATAACCAATGAAAATTATATAAGAGGTGATGATAAAATAGCAGCAATTTCTAACGGATGTTACGAAGTTTTCCCTTATAATTTTAATCTTCTTGAATTAATAGCTGAAATAGAAAAAATAGTAGGGGTGAATTTTTATACTTATACCCTCGCTAAAATTACATCAAACAGAAACATTACCAATAAAAATATGCTCTGCCAGATACTTGAAATCTTATATAAAGAAAAATTCTTCTTTTCGGTATTGAAACTTAGAAGCAAAAAAGAGATAAAAAAAGAATATTTAAGAAAAAACGATTTTATTTTTAAAGATAAAAACGACACTTATATTTTAATATTGCTAAATACAAGAATCGTTCATCTTCCTTATGTTATGAAAAAATTCTTTAACGATCCGAAGGAATTCGAAATTATATTCGCTTACGAAGCTCCGGATTATCCAATTAAAAAAGAGGAGATTTGCAAATGAAAAAAGTAATATTTTTATTATTAAGTTTAATAATGGCTTTTGCCATGGAATTAGATATCAACGAACTTATATCAAAAGTAAAGAAAAATCCTCATGATTTAAAAAATAGACTCGTTATTGCGAGTTATTTATTCGAAAAAGGAAAAATAAAAGAAGCGGAAAAATATGTCAATGAAGTGTTAAAAATCGATCCTAAAAATAAATATGCAAAACAATTAAAAGAAAATATTCGATACAGGATTATTTATCAAAAATATATTTCAAAATATAAAACTCCTAAAAATGTCATTAACAGCCTATACGAAAAAGAACAATATAAAGAATTATTAAAATTCTATACGGCTTTAAAAAAACTTAAAAAAGACGGACTAACCGATAGTGAACTTTTAAAAGTTGCAAGAGTGGCTATGTGGGAAGGTAATTATGATTTATCAATAAATGTCCTTTCTTACGTTAAAAATAAAAAAAGTTTAGACTATTACGAAATATTAGCTTATGATTTATATTATAAAGGCAATTACAAAAAAGCTAAAAAATATTTTCAGCTTTTATATCAAACTACGGGAAATTTGGAATACGCAAAAAAGCTTATTGATATTTACTATTATCTTGGAGAATTCGACCAGGTAAAAAAATTAATCCTTTCATTAAAAAGAATATCCCCTAAAATAGCCGGAGAATATGAAAAAAAACTTTTAGATTTACAATTAAAACACATAGAAGAACTTAAAAAAGAATATAATGCCAATCCGAGTTTTGAAAACATGAAAAAACTCGCTATTGCTATGTTTCAAATAGATCAAAAAAAAGCATTTGAAATAGTGGAAAAATATATAAAAACACATCCTCACAATACTCAGGCAAAAGTATTTTACGCTCAGCTTTTAAGCTGGAGCGGAAACAACGAAAAAGCGCTTAAGTTTTTATCTCAATTTAAAAATATAAACGATTTAAACGCAAAACTTCTTCTTGGAAAAATATTGGCATGGCAGGGAAAATTTGACAAAGCCATAATCTATTTGGGAGATGTTTATTCCCACGGCAATCAAGAACAAAAATACGAAGCGAAAAAAATGCTTGGATACGTATATTTATGGAAAGGAGATAAGAAAAAAGCAAAAGCAATCTTTCAAGAACTTTATAAAATAAATCCTAAAGATGAAGAGGTAAAAGAAGAACTGATGGTATTAAACGGTAACGTAAAACCTCTGATAAAAAAATATCTCATCCTTCTTAGAAACCATCCTGGAAGAGAAGATTATATTTTAAAACTTGCCGATTACTATTATATTTTGGGAGATTATAATAAATCTGCCTATTATTATGAAAAATACTTAAAAAAACATCCTGAAAATTTAGAAATATATAAAACTCTCGGAGACATCTATCTGGCACAAAAAAATTATTATAAAGGTTTCAGCTATTGGGAATATTACGCTAACTATAAAAATACAAAAGAAGCATATTATGAACTTGCTTTAAGATATTACTGGAACGGATTTAATAAAGAAGCTTTAAGCGTAGTCAATGATCTTTTGAAAAAATACCCGAATTATACGGATGCTTTAATTTTAAAAGCCAAAATTCTTAAAATAAATCCTAGATTCGTAACCTCCAGCACGGCCGCAACTATTGACGAATATTTTAATAATAAAAGTCAACAGATACAGGTTTTGGGAGACAGGGCTTATTTTTCTGATCTTTATAAAAGTGCGATAGAATATTATAAAGAATATCTCTTTTTACAACCTAACGACTACAAAGTAAGAGAAAGATACGCATTTGCTCTAGAACAAGCAGGAGAACCTGAAAAAGCGGCCGGAGAGTTTTATCTTTTAATGTGGTGGAAAAAAACACCTCTTATCGAATATCATTATGCCTATAATCTTCAAAGAGCCGGAAAAATTAAAAAAGCAAAAGAAATTTATAAAAAACTTCTAAATGAAGTGCCTAAACCGGTACCTGAATTTATTAAAAAATTTCTTGAAGATTGGAAAAAAGCATGGGAAAGTATGGATATAAACAAATATGCCCGATTTTATGACAAAAAATATTCAAAAAATCTTTATTGGAGACTTAGAAAACAATCAATCTTTAAAAGAGCTTCTTTTATAAGTGTAGGAATATACGACCCGGTTTTAATATATCATAAAGACAATATATATAAAGTAAAATTTTATCAGGTATACGCATCTAAAATCAGAAAAGACAAAGGATACAAAACACTTACTCTAAAGTGTGAAAATAACAAATGCGTAATTATAGATGAAAAATGGACGAGAGGAGAGTATGTTCCTTATAATCCTGAAAATTCTCTAGAAAAATACATAAAAAGAAATCTCGAATTAATTAATAAAGAGGAAAACAAAAAAATAATCCTAACCCCTTTAGAAAAACAATCAAAAATCAAACCGGAATATAATCTTAAAAAAAAACAAGCAAAAAAATCTCCTCCTCCTAACCCAAATTATCCTCTTTTAGTTCCTAATCAAAATAAAGAGGTAATGAAAGAATCCGAGGTGTTAAATTATGTGTATTTAAAAAAAACAAATCTTTCAAAAAAGAATGTTTTAAACAAAAATGACGTCTTATCTTCAACTCAACATTATAACTGGAAAATTTTCGGTAAAATAAATTATTTTGAAGACAATCAACAAACCACTATGTGGACGGAATATCTAAAAATTGCAAAACATATAAAAGATAATTTTTATTTATTCGGATTCGTAAGAAATTACTCTTTAAATGTTGCTTCATCAAATAAAAAAGGGCTTTATTACGGACTCGGATTTGAAAAAAACCCTTTTTTATTTGATGTTTTTAATGATAACAGCGGAAAAACCTCCACTATAGGATGGGATTTTACATATTATAATCTTTTTCCCGGTATTACATTTAATTTGAATAAACATAATATGGTATATTCTAGAAGAAGCATCTGTTCAAGCAAACATACCAGAATAAAAGCCGAACTTACCAGATATAAAGAAATAACACATTCAAGAGAACTTTGGTGGTCTATAGCTTATGAACTTGTAGACGATTCAAATAATGTCATAACTCCTCAGGTAGATTATGATTTTTATGAATTTTCTATCAACGACCAACCTTTTTCCGTTTATTTTTCAGGTTGGTATCAATTCAATTCAAAACAAACCGATTGTTATTACTCACCTGATAAAACCGATACCAATATTATCGGTTTAAAAGCGAAAAAAAGATTATCCAGATATTTTTACGCAAGAGGAAAAGGAGGTATGGGGTACAGCTTCTTTGATAAAGCCTTTGTTTATAAACTCGAAGCATGGCTGACATACGACAATCAAAAAAACATTTTTTCAAAAGCAGGATGTGAATTTAGTAATTCAGCCACTACAAACACTCCGGGATCAAATTACAGAAGTTTAGAGTGTGAACTTTCAGCAAAGGTTATATGGTGAAACAATTTATATTAATTTTATTAAACATTCTTATTGTGTTGATTTTAGGCTCTCTTTTATATATTTTTTACGATAAATTTCAACACATCCAAAATATTTTTATAAAAACAGGAGTTGTTATTGTTTTATTTTTTACTTTAATCATAATATCACGATATATGTTTCTACTTTATTTTTCGATAATCAAACTTATCATGAAAACTTCAGATGAAGAAAAAAACAAAAGAGTAAAAACGAATTTCAAAGTAAGCATAATCGTTCCAGCCTATAACGAAGAAAAGGTTTTACCAAAATCCCTCCCTTCTTTAATAGCGCAAACTCATCCTAATATCGAAATAATAGTAGTGGATGACGGTTCTACCGATTTGACATACCAAATAGCAAAAAATTATGAATTCGAATCCGATACGAAATCACTAAAAGTACTTACAAAACCAAACAGCGGAAAAGCAAACGCCATAAATTACGGAATAAAACACGCAACCGGTGAACTGATTATGGTGGTGGATGCAGATTCGAAACTTGATAAAAACGCAGTGGAACTGATGGCGGGATACTTCATAAACCCCGAAATAGCGGCTGTTGCGGGATCAGTATATGTGAGTAATCAAAATAACTTAATTACAAAACTTCAAGCCCTGGAATATGTCGAAGGGCTGAATATGGTAAGAAACGGTCAGGCTTTTTTAAAACTTGTAAATATAATACCAGGTCCCATAGGAATGTTTAGAAAAGACGCCCTTTATGACGTAGGACTTTACGATGACGATACTTTTGCCGAAGACTGTGACGTTACTTTAAAACTTATCACAAAAGGTTATAAAATAGATTTTGAATCCGACGCCGTAGCTTATACCGAAGCTCCCGAACATATTCTTGATTTGATTAAGCAAAGATATAGATGGACAAGAGGCATTTTACAAGCTATAAAAAAACACAAATATCTTTTATGGCATTTTAGAAAAAAACCAGCAGCTTCTTTTACAATGTGGTATATGTTATTTGAAGCGGTTTTTTGGCCTTTTATGGACATATGGACCAATTTGTTTATAATTTATCTTTCTATAATTTCAGGAGTGAGTATATTAATATTTTTCTGGTGGGTGATGTTTACGATTCTTGATATGGCAGGGGCATTATATTGTGTTCTGGTAACAGGAGAGAGTCTTTCTCTTGTATTTTACGCCGTATTTTACAGGTTGTTTTTTATAGAATTTATAAATATTGCTAAAATTTTATCAACATTTGAAGAGTGGTTCGGAATAGAAATGAGTTGGGGAAAACTTGAAAGAAAAGGGAATCTATGAACATTTTAGCTTTTTTATCGGTATTGATACTTGTGATTACTTTTATTACTCTTATATTTGGTATAATCGCTTACTTTTTATACAAAACAAGAGAAAAAAATAAACCCAAGTATAGCTCTTATGAGGAAATTTTAAAGGACATGGGAGATGAATATATCTATTTTGAATAGTAAAAAAAAAGAAATATCTTTTATTCCCGTTTTAATTTTTGTTTTTCTTATGGTAATAATTTCAGGATATATTTTATATCAAATATTCCCTAAAAAAAATCTGAGCTTTACTTTTGCCTCTCCGTCTTGTGAAAAAACCGTATATATTTTATCTTCTCAGGAAACAATGGAGTATTTATCGAATTCGGTAGGAAATTACGATATTTATACCGATAAACTGATTCAATTTACAAAAAGACTACAAAAAGAACATTATAATATCAAACGAATCACAGAAAAAAATTTATTATCAATACCGCAAAAGTCAATAGTTATTGCTCTTGATACATATAAAATATCAAAAAGTACTTATAAAAAAATATTATCTTTCATTAAGAACGGTGGAACATTAATATTTAATTATCATTTCGGTTATTTTAGCGACAAAAACATATTTCAAGGTCCTAAATTTATAGAAAATCTAACCGGATTAAAATTCATATCCGAATCAATCTCAAAAGATGAAACAAGTTTTTATATACCTCGTGTCTTATCTCCGCTTATCAAATCCGATATAAATGCCAAAAGAGAAGATCTTACACTTTATGGAAATGATATTTTGCCTCTTTTCAAATCGCCTTTTATTCCTGATTTTATCATTACAAACTGGGAGATGACATCCACACCTTTTCTTGAAAACAGACTTTTGAATGTAAAAGAATCCGGAATTGCCTGGCATGGTTTTTTGGGAAAAGGTAAATGGTTTTACTTTTCGGTCCCTTCTTATGTATTTTTAGATATGAAAGAAACACAATTTAATAAACTGTTCGGAAATATTGTCGATTTCGTCAAAAACGATATCACAATTGCCACTTTTCCTTACATAGATACAGATAAAGCTATATTTATTTCGGAAGATACGGAATATAAATATGAAAACATGATCCGCTTTTCAAAATTAGCAAAAGAATATAACATAAATACAACTCTTTTTTGTGTTGCTTCTCTTGCGGAACAATACCCGCAAATGACAAAAGAAGCTTCATCTTTTCCAAATATTGAAATAGGCTCTCACAGCTATTCTCATACAAAAATAATGGGAACTTCGGAAGAAAAAGTAAAAAAAGAAATTTTGGGTTCAAAAGAAATTTTAGAAAAAATTACCGGTAAAAAAATTTACGGATTTAGACCTCCAAGAGAAGAAATAGATAATATTATGGAATACTGGCTTAAAAAAAGCGGGTATCAATATGTTATGGAAAAAGTTAAGCCTTTTTTACTTCCTAAAGAACTTTATAAGGGTCTTATCACTATTCCTAGACACGGAACCGATGATTATATTTATTTGATTAACCTTAACTGGAATAAAAAAAAGATTTTAAATAAAATAATTCAGGAAACTGAAATGCTTACATCCCTAAACGCTCTTTATACTCTAAGCGTTCACACGCATCTTCTAAGTTATAAGTCAAATCTCGATATTATTAAAAAATATTTCGAATATCTTAAAACGCGCCCTGATATTAAACCTCTAAAAGGGATAGAGTTAAACGAAAGAGCAAGATTACTGCCGAATATCTCATATTCCGATACAATAATAGGTAACACTATAGTTTTAACAATTTATAATAAAAACAATAAATCCGTAAAAAATCTAAAATTCAGACTTTACTGGCCTAATATAAAAATAAAAAGCGTCATTTCCGAAAATACATCAGTTAAGATAAAAAAAATAAACGATAACTTTTTAAGAAGATACAGCGATTATAAAATAAACGAGCTAAAACCGAACTCATCAACTACACTGATAATTAAATACGATGAAATTAATTAGTTTATTACTCATTGCCGCCACTTACAGTTTTGCGTTTATTATCGGAGTGGGAGGTTTCAGCGCTTGTAATTCAAAATACGGGGCTTCTTTTGAAAAAAACTGCCCTTATATACAAAGAAAACCCATATTTCAATTTCTTAAACGCGAGGTTCCTAATGTAAATGCGGTTTCTATGTGGATAACTAAAGGCTGGAAACAAGATTGGTATCCCGCTATAACAATAAATAAAGCGATACAAAGAGGATACATACCGATTTTTATTTTTTATTGGTTCGGAGATGATATTTCACCGAAATATGTAAAAAAACACAAAAAAGAATATCTAAAAGATCTTAAAAGATTTTCGGATTTTCTCACAAAGATAAAAGGACCGAAAATTGTTATCCTAAATCCGGAATACAATGAAAACAAGATGAATGCTTCCAGACTTTTTGATATATTACAAGCGCATTCGATTTTAATAATAAAAGAAAAAAATCCGAAAGCAAAAATAGGAATATGTCTGGGCGATTTCGGAGATTATAATCTTATATGGGATACTTTAAACTGGGATTTGAATTTACCTTCTCTTAATTATAGTGTAAAACTATCTGATTTTATTGCTTTTCAAGAAATGAGAGCACTTACCAGAAACACAAAAGAACAAATTTTAAACACTCCTCTAAGAGCTTTAGCTTTTGCCACTTATCTTCATAAAAAATTCAAAAAACCGACTTTTTTAGCTTATCTTGCTATATCCAGCTACAAAAATGAAGAATTACAAAAAGAAGTTATAAAAGATTTCGTAAAACTTCTTCCGCTTTTTAAAAATTCCGCCGATCTTTTAGGAATAAATTTATTTCATTATATTGACGTACCAAATCACGTAGGATATTTTAACGAAGCTGAAAAGTATTTCGGCATCAAAAGAAAAAGCGGAGAAAAAAAACCTTCATTTGAAGAATTTAAAAAACTTAAATAGTTTTTAAAATAATTTTAGCAAGATTTAGAGCTTTACTTCTGTGGGAAATCTCTTTTTTTATATTTTCATCAAGTTCGCCTAAAGTTTTATTAAAACCTTTTGGGATAAACATAGGATCATAACCAAAACCCTTATCTCCTCTTGCTTCATCTATTACATATCCTCTCATGAATCCATGAGTGGTAAATACTCCATAAGGAGTTGCCAAAGCAATAGCAGCAGTATAGTAAGCAGGTGTTTTATTAATATTATTTGCTTTTAATTCGTTAATTAATTTATATAAATTATCTTTATCACTCGCTTCTTCTCCGGCAAACCTGGCTGAATATATCCCGGGAATCCCTCCCAAAATCGGAACACTTATTCCGCTGTCATCCGCTAAAATTATTTCATCAGGAAGATATTTTCGAATACTTTCAGCCTTAATTACCGCATTTTCCTTAAAAGTTTTTCCGGTTTCTTCTATTTCAACAGGTTTTATTAATTCCGTATACGGTACAATTTCAAAATCTTTTAATAATTCTTTTATTTCTTTGATTTTTCCCTTATTTCCGCTTGCTATTACGATTCTTTTCATTTTACTCCTTATATCTCTTTTTTGGGTGGTGAAAAATAATATCCTTGGAAATAATCAACTCCCATTTGTTTAAGTTTATCAAAAATCTCTTTGCTTTCTACAAATTCCGCCACAGTTTTAATACCTGTTTCTTTAGCAAAATTGATAATTGTTTTTACAATAATTTCATTATTTTTATTATGTAAGATGTCTTTAATCAAACTTCCGTCAATTTTTACACCGTTAGGATTAAGCTTTAGCAAATAATCAAAATTAGCATATCCGCTTCCAAAATCATCGATATAAATCTCCACTCCCATTTCTTGTAAAGTATGTAAAAATTCTTTTAAAATTTCAGATTCTCTGACATCTTCATTTTCAACTATTTCAAATGTTAAATTTTCCCTTTTTTCAAAATTTTTCACTCTGTTGATAATATATTCTCTCATATTTTCATCTTCAATATCCTCCAATGAAATATTAACGGAAACTTTTATATCTTTTTCTCTGATTTTTTTTATAACTTTATCAATAATAATTTTAGTAATTTCATTATAAAGTCTGGATTTTTTAGCAACTTCCAAAAATTTATTCGGTGGAACAATATTACCCTCCCCGTCATACATTCTTACTAAGGCTTCATATTTAACCACATGACCATTTTTATCTACTATAGGCTGATAAAAAGGTACGATTCTGAGATTTTCTATAGCGCTTTTTATCTGTTTTAACCATTTTATATTGTTTCCGTAATCTTTTTTTATGTTTTGTATTTTTTCTTCAAACACTATATCTTTTTTTATTTCTTTAGCTAACGCCAAAGCGACTTCTGCATCAAGATAATCTTTCTTGCTAACTCCCACCCTGAATCTTATGACTATTTCATTATTATCAATTTTATAAGGGGCCTCTAACAACATCAAAATTTTTTTTATATACTCTTCTAACTCTTTATCCGTTAAATTTTTAGAAGGGATTATAGCAAATTCGTCTATATCCAAATGATAAAGTAAAAATCCAAACTCTTTTTTAAGTTCTTTCAGTCTTTTTGAAATTTCTTTTATTAATTTATCTCCTACTTCCACCCCGAAAAAGCTGTTGACTTCTCTGAATTTATCTATGTTTAAAAGAATAATGGTTCTATTTTTGCTTTTATTTTTAGATAAAAATTCCATAAATTTTGCTCTATTGTGTAAATTAGTAAGGAAATTAAAATAAAGTTTTTTAAATAGTTCTTTTTGATATTTTTTAATCAAATTTACTGTAGAATTAATCTGATTTTTTAAAGTTTCAAATTCTTTAAAATTCATTTTTTCTTTTAAGGTCTTGTATTTGCCTTTTGAAATTAAACTGCTAAAATAATTTAATAATCTATCAATATCCTCAGTGATATTTTTATTAATATTATAAAATATAAAAAATCCGCTTATAAATATAATCCCGATGAGTACCGATACTACAAGAAAAATAAAATCTATTTTCTCATTTATCTCATTATAAGGTATTTTAATAGAAATAATTCCTCTAACATCTCCGACTTTATAGTTAAAAGCACTAACTCCATATGTTTTTACAATATGTTCGTATATATCTTTTGGTACATCCTTTTTAGGATCGCCATGACATACGAGACAGGATTTTTTTACTTTTAAAGGATAGGCGTAAAAAATATGTTTTGCCTTGGAATCCGCGCTTGTATCAGAAAAATCGTGAATTTCCCAAAATTCATAAGCATTTTTATGAGTTTTAAAAAATTTAATTGCCTTTAGTTCATATTTATTAGGTTTATCATTTGGATTTCTCCATTTATCGGATACTTGTCTTATATATAAATGCTCTTTATCTCTTAAAAGTTTTGCTACCTGATTTACAGTATATGCTGGAGTACATGCGAAATATGAAACATTTAAGTCTTTTCTTTGAATATGAGGAGAAACCTGCGCCAAATAATTTCTAAAATGATAAATCGTCTTGCTTTCGAGTCTGGCTTTACTAAGAGCTTGATTAATTATCATATTGCTTATAAATGAATATAAAACCCATATAACTAAAAAAAATCCTAAAAATCCCAAAACTATACTAATGAAAAATTCTTTTTTTAAACTTCTCAAAAATTGTGCCTTTTCAAAAATATTTAAAAACAAATAAAAGATCAGAGGTCTTAAATTTCCTCTAATCCATATTTGATATGTTTTTCTTTTTTATGTTTAGAGATTAAATATCTCCAATATAATATCGGCACAACTATGACAGACAAAAGTGTTGAAGCTAAAACTCCGAAAATTAATGCTACTGCCAACCCTTGCCATACCGGATCAAGTACGATTACAAGAGAAGCTAAAATAATGGCAAGAGCAGTTAAAATAATCGGTCTGAATCTCGTAGCAGCCGCCTCGATTACGGCATCATTTATACTTCTACCGTGTTTTAACAGGTCATTTGTAAAATCTATTAACAATAGTGAGTTTCTAACAACAATTCCCGCAAGCGCAATAAATCCGATCATACTTGTTGAAGTAAAATATGTTTTTGAATCGAAAAACGTTAATGTTATCCAGTTCATTAAAGCATGCCCAGGAAGCACTCCTATGAATGTAAGCGGTACTGCCGCCAAAACAATTCTTGGAACACGGAAATTTTTATAATAAGCTACCATTAACAGATAAATTAAAATGATAGCAATCACAAAAGCACTTCCCAAATCACGGAATACGTCAAATGTTAATTCCCATTCTCCTCCCCAGATCAAATCATATTCTTTACCTGTTTTTTCATCGACAGCTTTTAAATTAAGTCTCGGATTGCCGTCATATGTAATTTTATAACCAGGAATACCTTTATCTTTTAAATAGCTGAATATATCAAGAAGAGCATATAAACTACCTCTTTTATCCATTTCTCCCGTAACCATTACCATAGGTCTTAAATCTTTGCTTGTTATCATACCGTCAAAAGGAGCTGGAACCACTTTCACCACTTCTTTAAGAGCTACCAGTTTTCCTGTTACAGGTGACATAATTTTGATTTTATCCAAAGCATCAATCGAATCTCTTGCCTTTTTCTCAAATCTGACAAATATTCCGACCTGTTCTTTTTCATTAGGAATATGAGCTACGCTTACTACAGCTCCTCTTATTCCCATTCCTAAGATTTTAGCTATTTGATCCACGCTTATTCCAAGGAGTGCCGCTTTTTCTTTATCAGGGATAATTTTGTATTTAATTATCTGTCTATCTCTCATAATATCAATATCAACTACTTTAGGAGTCTTTTTATAAATTTCTTCGATATGATTTGCCAATTTCAATCTTCCCTCTTCATCTCCTCCGAATACCTGCATAAGCAGTGTAGCGATTACAGGAGGTCCTGGAGGGTCTTCTACAAGTTTGATATTCGCATTATGCATGCTACATTGACCTTGAATTATAGGTCTTAAGCGACTAACCATATCTATTGAACTTTCTTTTCTTCCCTCTTCTTTAGGGAAAAGATTCACCCTGATTTCTCCGTAATTTTCACCCTGTTTCATAGACGAACCTCTAAGAAGTCCGTTAAAATCCACTACTCCGCTGATGCCTATAAACTGTTCGAAATCATGAATTTCAGGCTCTTTACTTAAAATTTTAGCCACACAGTTGCTAACTTCGGTAGTAGCGTCTATACTGCTTCCTTTTGGAAGGTCGATAGTGATATTAAATGTATTTTTATTAGCACTCGGAAGCATTTTAAATAAAACGATTTTAAATACAGGCAGTGCCATTGAACCTATCAGAGCTAAAATAAGCACCGTAAAAAATACTGCTCTTTTGAATGTTGAATTCAATAAAGGATCAAGTATTTTATGAAACACTCTATATGTTTTTGTTTTTCTGATATCAAAAGGCTCTTTATGTTCTTTTTTATGTTCAGGCAAAAATTTAACTGCCGCCCAAGGCGTAAAAATATAAGCAATAAAAAGTGAAGCGATCATTGCCACAGGCACATTAAAAGGAATAGGTCTCATATAAGGACCCATCATACCCGTTACGAAAAACATCGGAATAAACGCTAAAATAATAGCAAATGTCGCAATGTTTGTAGGGTTACCTATTTCGTTTGTAGCGTAAACAGCGGCATATTCTCTTGGCTTATCCCCGATTTCAAAATGTCTGTGGATATTTTCAATAACGATAATCGCACTATCAACCAGTAATCCCAAGGATAAGATTAGGGCAAAAAGAGTAATTCTGTTAATAGTCTGTCCGGCAAGCATTCCTATAAACAGAGTGATTGAAAGAATCAAAGGCACCGTAAACGCAACGATAAGCGCTTCTCTCCATCCAAGCATTACAATAAGCAAGATCACAATAATACCAAGAGAAATAAATAAGTGCTCAATAAGCTCATTTACCGCATGATTCGCTTTTTGACCGTCGTTTCTCGTTACATAAAGATGAACGTCTTTCGGAAGATATTTTTTTAGTTCTTCCGCTTTTTTCAATACGTCATTAGCAACGAAAACAGCGTTCGTTCCTCTTTTTTTACCTATAAATATAGTAACTTGATTTAATTTTTCTCCTACAGGGAATTTCTTAACCTCTTTTTCTTCGATTAAAGGATCCGTATAAAAAGCTTTTCCGCCTTCAAAATATGTTTTATGTTTATTTTGAAAATCAACCCCGTCTTCCACTTTGGCAATATCTTTGATATAAATAGGCCTTCCCATATAATTAGCCACCACTAAATTTTCCACATCCTTAACGGAATCTATAAAACCGTCAAACTCTACAGGAATAGAATATTTTTTGTTTTCGGTCCCGCCAAGAGGATAATCGACATTTGCGCCTTTTAGCGCCATGGCAATTTGTCCGAGCGATAAATGATAAGCGGCAAGTTTTTGAGGATTTATAATAATATTAAACTGTCTTTTATGCCCCCCTTTTATTCCTACGATACTTACATTTTTCACCGCTGCCAAAGGAGATAAAAGTCTTTGGGCTATTCTGTAAAGCTGTGCGTCGTCATATTTTTTACTTGAAACGGCAAGAGTCACTATCGGAACTTCATCAATATCGATAGGTTTGACTAAAGGCATCATTACGCCTTTAGGCAGCTTATCTAAATTTTGCATAACTCTGTCATAAAGTTTTGAAATACTTCTGACTTTATCCTGACCGATTTTAAATCTGACTGTCACTATACCTACACTATTCATAGACATACCGTATACATGTTTTACACCGGTCATAGCTTTTAGAATTCTTTCAAGCGGATCTACTATTACATTTTGAACTTCTTTACTCGAAGCACCTGGATAAACTACTATAACATTAGCAGCAGGAACGTCTATTTGAGGGTTTTCTTCACGCGGAGTAAATAATACCGCAACAATCCCCATAAGCAAAAATATAATAGCCAAAACCGGAGTTAGAGGATTTTTTAAAAAAGTTCTTGCAAGTTTTCCTGCTATATTGAGTTCTAATTCTTCTTCTACCGCTTTAAGCTCTTTTTCTTTTTGAGAAATTTCTTTTTCAAGAGCTTCCAACTCTTTTTCAATTTGTATAATTTCCTCTTCAAGTTTTTTAAGCTCATTCAAATCACAAGAACCGGAAGTTTTTTTAGTCTCCAGCTCCTCTTTTTTAGCAGCTAACAGCTTTTTTAATTTTTCAAGTCTTTCCATTCACTACTCCTCTATTTTTTGTCCGTCAGCCAAATTCGCAGGAGGATAAATAATTACTTTTTCACCGCCTTTTAGACCTTTTACGGCAATATTGTCATTTAACTGAGCTACCTGTTTTACCGGAACGAAATGAGCCACGCCGCTATCATCAATTACAAACACCCCTACAATTCCCGATCTTGTTGTTAAAGCTCCAAAAGGTACTAAAACCGCTTCGGTTTTTCCAATCGTAACAACCGCTTTTGCGTACATTCCCGGCAATAACCCTTTGTGATTGTCAAAAGTATATTTAACTACGAACGAATGCGTAAAATTGTCTCCGGCAGGAATTATAGTCGATACTTTTGCACTGTATTCTTTTTTTAACGAAGGTACGTAAATACTAACAGGCATACCGAGCTTAAATTTCTCTATGTCACTCTCTTTTACCATACTTTTCGCTTTAATAGTATTAATATCGCTTAATACCACCACCGGATATCCGGGAAGAGCCATTTCAGCCACTTTTTTCATTTTCATAGTAACCACACCGTCAATCGGTGATTTAACTTTTGCGTATTTTAGCTGAGCTCTAGCTCTGGCAAGTCCGGCCTCGGCTTGTTTTAGCATACCTTTTGCCATATCGACCTGTTTTTTTCTAATATCCATCATTAATTTCATTTTTTCAAAATCTCTTTTGCTAACAGCTCCTTGAGCATAAAGATTTTTAAATCTTAAATAATCTTTCTTCGCATCGGCATAAGCAAGTTCAGCCATCAATACCCCGCTCTTTGCTTGAAGAACGGCTCCTCTTGCCTGATTAAGCATAGAATAAATATCCGCCGGGTCAACTTCAAAAAGCAAGTCTCCTTTTTTTACCACATCACCTTCTTCCACCGGAATGGTTTTAACATATCCCATAAGTCTTGTTGCCACCATAACTTGTTTTGGTGAATATATATCCGCTACATATGATTTTTTAATGTCGATAACCTCTTTTTTGGCAGTAGCGTATTCAAACGCAAAAAGTGAGGCGATACTAAGCCCTAATGCTAATATTTTTTTCATTTACTCTCCTTTACTAAATCTCCAAGTGCTTTTTTAAGCTCCGCCGCCGCTATAGCTTCGTCAAATTTCGCTTTGATAAGTTCCGCTCTGGCTTTTCTTGCTTCCGCTTCTTTCATAAGTAAAATAGGCATTGAAATCATTCCCTGTTTATACATATATGTATATTTTTTCAGAATTTGTTCGGCAAGTTCTTTATTTGTAAGTTTTTCTTTTACTATCGCTTTTTTTGTTTTATAATCCAAATATTTCTGTTCTACTTCTAAAGCAATACCTTTTTGCATATACTTATAATAATAACCCGTTTGCATAGCTTCTATCTTGCTTTTTTGAACTTTTGCATTAACACTTTTATCAAAAATATTCCATTTAAGTCCCGCAGCTATCAGATAATAATCTTTATCCGAAGAGATGTTATTTAAAGCGTTGTCATTCCAGCCGTACTCCAAGTGAGCCCCTACCATCGGGTATTTGGCAGATTTTTCAAATTTTACTTTAGCTTTCATTGTTTCTACGTTTTTTTGCATCCATTTTAAATCCCCTCTGTTTTCAAGAGCGACTTTTTTAAGCATATCAAGAGATGCGTTTTGAGGGATAAGCGTTTTAAAATCTTTTACATCCGTTATTTCATTATCATCCGTTAAAAATCTTAAATAACTAAGAGCTAATTGATATTTATTCTCCGCTTCAATAAGCATAGCATTAACTTCTTGGTCTCTTTTTTTAACTTCAAGCAGATCGATATCCGTAGCCATTCCGTTTTTATAAAACGCTTTAACGGTTTTTACAAAAGCTTCGGTGGTTTCTTTTGCCTTTTTCAAAGCATCGATAAAATATTTAGCTGCTACCGCGCCGTTATAAGCTTTTAATACTTCTATTCCGAGTTTGTTTTTATCCTCGGAATATTTGAATTTGTTAGCCAATACCTGAAGTTTTGCCATTTCTTTTGCGTATTTAAGTTTAAATCCCGTAAAAATAGGTACCTCATATACAAATTTAGTTTTAAAATTACTTCTACTTCCCGGATGATCCAAATCTTTCGGCTGAATGGATAATACTTTATCTCCGGAGGTGGTTCCAGCCATAAGTCCCGGCATATTCGCTAAAAAGTCAGCAAATCCGAAATCTCTAAAAGTAGCCTCACGGCTTTCAAGTTTCATACCGAAAACATACATCGCATTATTGGTTCTGCTTATCTCTTCTGAAAATATCAGCTTTCCCCAGTCATACCCCTTAGCTTCTTGTAGCATAGCTTTTGCTTTGTCGATATTTAATTTTTTTGCCTTAAGTTCAAAATTACTTTTTAAAGCTTCTTTCAATGCCGTGTTAAAATCCACGCTCTTTGCAAAAAGCAGACTCGACAAAGCGGCTGAAATTATAAAAAATTTTTTCATACCGCTCCTTTTTTGAGAGAATTTTAACAAATAAGTCATTATTATAAGTGTGATATAAGAAAAAGTTATAGAAAAAAAGGAGAGAAACAGTCTTTTATTTATTTTTGTGCCTGCTCATTCTTTTTCTCTCAGTAGGGTCAAGATATTTTTTTCTTACGCGTATAGATTTCGGAGTAACCTCTACAAGTTCGTCATCCTCTATCCATTCAAGCGCTTTTTCAAGAGTCATTTCAACAGGAGGTACGAGTTTGATAGCTTCGTCACTTCCGCTGGCTCTTACGTTTGTTAAGTTCTTACCTCTGATCGGATTCACTTCAAGGTCGTTGCTTCTGCTATGTTCTCCGACTATCATTCCGTTATATACTTTATCCCCCGGTTTTATAAACATTCTACCTCTTTCCTGAAGGTTAAATATCGCATATCCTGTAGCGGTACCGTTTTCCATAGAAATAAGAGCTCCGTTTTTTCTAGTATAAGGCTTAGTAGTAGCTGGTCTGAAATCTAAAAACGAACTGTTTAAAACTCCCTCACCCTTAGTATCGGTCATAAATTCACCTCTATATCCGATAAGCCCGCGAGCCGGCATTTCAAATTCTATTCTGGTTGTACCGTCGGAAAGCGGCATCATATTTTTCATAATCGCACCTCTAGTTCCCAGTTTTTCAATTACGGCACCGCTGTATTCATCAGGAACGTCAACCACTACGTATTCATATGGTTCTAATTTAACACCGTTTTCTTCTTTAATAATTACTTCCGGACGTGAGAGACTGAATTCAAAATCTTCTCTTCTTAAATTCTCAGCCAAAATAGCTATTTGAAGTTCTCCTCTTCCTGATACCTTAAATTTACCTTCACCAAGCTCTTCTATTTTCATAGCTATATTCGTTTCCATCTCTTTAAAGAGTCTATCTCTAAGTTTCGGAGCCGTTACATTTTTGCCTTCAGTACCGGCAAGAGGAGAATCGTTTACACTCATAATTACGCTGATTGTAGGCTCTTCAATGTGTAAAGGATCAAGCCCTACAGGATTATCTTTATCGGCTATAGTATCACCTACATCAAGTGCTTCAAACCCGGCTATCGCTACAATATCTCCAGCTTTAGCCTCTTCAATTTCAATTCTGTCAAGACCTAAAAATCCCATTAATTTAGTAATTCTTCCGTTAATTTTTTCTCCGTCGGCTTTTACAAGAGTAACATTTTCACCTTTTTTCACTTTTCCGTTAAATATTCTGGCTATTCCTATTCTACCTACGAAATTATCATAATCAAGAGTAAATACCTGCATTTGAAGAGGTTTTTCCTCATCTCCTGTCGGAGCCGGAATATATTTCGTAATAGCTTCAAATATAGGAGTCATATCTTCATTATCGTCTTCAAGATCCCATTTAGCAATTCCGTTTTTAGCCGCCGCATAAATAATAGGAAAATCAAGTTGATCTTCATTTGCTCCCATACTTACAAATAAATCAAAAACCTCATCCACTACTCTGTCGGGCTCGGCTGCGGGTTTATCGATTTTATTTACGACTAAAATAGGTTTAAGTCCAAGAGACAGAGCTTTTTTTACAACGAATTTGGTTTGAGGCATTACTCCTTCTTGCGCATCTACAAGAAGTAACACCCCATCAACCATTTTTAAAACCCTCTCAACTTCTCCACCGAAATCGCTGTGTCCCGGAGTATCAATAATATTAATTTTAAAATCATTCCACTTAATAGCAGTATTTTTTGAAAGAATGGTAATTCCTCTTTCTTTTTCTAAATCATTGGAATCCATTACTCTCTCACCAAGTTCTTTTCTTTCATCAAGAGTTCCGGATTGTTTTAGAAGTTCGTCAACTAAGGTAGTTTTACCGTGGTCAACGTGAGCGATAACCGCTATGTTTCTAATATTTTTCATAAATTGCCTTTAAAAATTTTTGAAATTATATCCAAAAAGTATAAAAAATAATCGGAATGAAATTTGCTTAAAAGTTTAAAAAAAGGTTTTCTTATGATAGAACAACTCTTATTAAATACGGAAAATCCTGAAAAAATACCCAAATCGGCGCTTAAAAACGAAAATTTCATTTTATTTTTGCTTAAAGATTCAAAAAACCCGAAAGAATTATTAAAAAGCTTACATATTAATAAAGAAGATTTAAACCGTATATTAAAAAACTCTCCGAAAAACATCCAAAAAGAGTTAAAAGAACTTATTGACAAAATTACTTCAATCAATGAAAAAGAAATTAATACAAAAACGACTGAAAATCAAGAAAAATCCGTAACAATATTAAGTTTGCTAAATCAAATAAAACCTTTGACAAACGAAACCGAAAACAAAAACGAAAAAATAACAATACCCAAAAAAATGGAAATAAAAATCACAGAAATCATAAAAAAAGAGATCGATTCGAAAATCAAAACTCAAAAAATTTTATTAACCGCCCAAGAAACTTTAAAATTTAAAGAAATTAAAACATTAAAAGAACTTATTGCCTTTGCCAACAAAAAAGGGCTTAATATAAAAAAAATTATTTACTCGAAAAAAATTAAACCTAAAATAGAAGAAGTATTAAACGAAACGAAACTAAAATCCCTTAAAACTCAAACACCGCCTCAGCCTAAAATAATCATCTCATCACCAATTCCCAAAACAAACGATAAATCGGGATTTCAAGCTCAAAATAAAATAACTCTTGAAAAACTGCTTAATTCAAAATCCAAAAAAACCGATAAACCGAGAGATTTACATTTTATACGCCAAAAAATAAAAAAAACTAAAACAGACTTTCTAAAAGAAACCTTTAAAGAAAAACAAGAATCCGAAAGACCTCAAAGCATTCATACTCATTCACAACAGCACTCTCAAGCCCTTACAAGTATCATACATCAGGAAATTAAACAAAATATCCTTAAAGCCAAACAAAGTTTAAAACATTTCGCTTCGAATTTACAAGAAGCCATAAAAGATTATAAACCGCCGATTCATAAATTATCAATTGAGTTGAATCCAAAAGAACTCGGAAAAGTCGAAGTTACCCTGACTCAAAGAGGAGAAAATTTACAAATCCAGATAAATTCGACTCAGTCCTCAACAATTAATTTTTTTAATACTCACCAAAACGAATTAAAAAATATTTTAGTAAATATGGGATACAGCGAAGTTAATATGAGTTTCAATTCAAATCAACAACAGCAGCAAAGACAGCAATATAAACAAAACCAACAAAATTTTAGCGGCGAACATTATGAAGACGAAGGATTTGTTATAGAAATCCCTTATAAATACGCTTAGGAACGATTATTGCTTAATTTGACAAAAAAGGATATAAAATGGCCGTGACTTCAATAAACAACAATGTAACCGCATCAGCTTCCGATGCCGTTTACAATCCCAAATCCGAACTTGATAAAGACGCTTTTATGAAACTGTTTTTAACCCAGCTTCAAATGCAAGACCCAACAGATCCAATGGATACGGATAAAATGCTTGAACAGACGGCTTATCTTTCTACTATGGAGATGAATCAAAATATGAAAACAACTCTTGAAACACTTGAAAAAACATTAAATCAAAACAGCGAACTGGGTGCCATAAGCGCAATAGGCAAAATAGGCGATACCGGATACAGATATCTGAATGTCACTGATGAAGACAAAAGCGTAAGTTTTGATCTGTTTTTTGGAGACAATATCAGCAGCGGAGAAGTCCAAATAAAAGATAAAAACGGCAATATCGTAAGAACTTTTCCATTGGAGGCTCATGATGGCGGCGTTTTAAATTTTGAATGGGATTTAACAGACAACAACGGCAAAAAAGTACCGAGCGACAGTTATGAAGTAGTGGCGGAATACACATCTGCGGACGGTAAAAATCATTCAACGGCTCTTGGGGCTTATCCTATTGAATCGGTAAGATTTGAAAACGGAACCCCTTATGCTAAACTCGGCAGCAGTTATCTTCCTTTTAGTGAAATTAAAGAAATATACGAATGGCAAGGATAAAAAATGACTACTTCGTTTTATAACGGCGTTTCGGGAATGATTAGTTTTCAAAGCGGTATTGACGTTTGGGGGGATAATATAGCAAACGTAAACACTCCCGGATTTAAAGAATCCGTTCCGGAATTCGCAACTCTTTTTTCAAATACATTATCAAACGCTTACGCAACTTCTGACATAGGGCTTGGAAATTATATGAATTCAACCGCTAAAGATATGTCAATAGGTTCTTTAATTACCACTGATAATCCTTTTGATTTGGCAATTGCCGATAAAGGATGGCTGGCGGTCAAATACGCAGATCAAACTTTTTATACCAGAAACGGAAGTTTTACAAGAGACTCCGAAGGTTTTTTAGTTAATGATAGCGGTGCTTATTTGCTCGTGGCAAACGCGAATAATCTGATAAAGACCGAAAACGGTTATGTAATAAACAGAGAAATTTCTACTCAAAACCTTCTTCCGAGCGACAATTTAAGCCCTATTTCACTTCCGGATAATCTAATACTACCGGCCGTCGCCACTAAAAACGTTAAACTTGAAACGAATCTCAATGACGATGTTAAAATAACAACTTTAAAACCTGTAAAACAGAATATAGACTTCAGCGCCATGTACAATAAAGACGGTGAAGATATGAAAATAAGAGAAGGTCAAAATCTTGTATTCGGCTTTGGTGAAAATGTAATTTACAACAAAGGTCTTTTAAGCGTAAAATATTGTTTCAGGGATGACGAAATTGATAATAAGGACGTCAATATCGAATTTACTTTAAACGGTAAAAATATTAAATTAACCCTTCCTGACGGATCGACTAAAAAAGAGATTTCAAAAGCTATTGCCGAAGCTTTAAATACTGAAGGTTTTAAGGCTTCGGCGTCAAACGGAGAACTTACAATAAACGTTCCGAACAAAATAATTCTTTCTTCTAATACCGATTTGATGAAAAATACTGCTGCCGCCACACTTACATACAAAAATAATCCGGAAGATGAATTTGATTTTTCAAATATGAATGAATTTATAAATGAAATTTCTTCTCTAGCTAACATTGCTTATCCAAAAAGTGTGGACGTATATCTTGACGATAAAGGAAGAATTGTCGTAGATAATAAAACAAACCTTCCTTTAAATTCATACATAAAAGAAGCAAATAATTCAAATAAAAAATTTTTATCGAATCTCGGAAGAGTCGGAAACGAACTTTATCCCCATACCGCAAATAAAAGTTTTGAATTCTTAGAAAATTCACAGGATTTCGGAGGATATGTAATTGATTCAAAAGGCAACAAAAACCCTGTTAGTATTACTTTTACAAAACAAAAAGTATTAAAAGACACTACTATTTGGAAAGGCGATATAATCATTCAAACACCTAACGAAAATATAACCACCTCTGAAGACTTTACTTTTAACTCTTCGGGATATCTTTTAGCACCAAAAGATATAAATGTAAACGGAATTAATTTTCAATTCGAACTTTCATCTTTCGCAAAACCGGATAATGCCGTTAGTTATTCTTTTAATCAAGACGGTATAGAACAAGGATATCTCGAACGTTATCAAATAAATGACGACGGAAAAATCATCGGTATCTTTTCAAACGCTCAAGACGCCGTACTCGGTCAAATTCCAGTTTTTCATTTTCAAAACGAACAAGGATTGGAAAGTATTGGGGATAGTCTTTTTATGGAAACATCAAATTCAAACAAGGCATTTTTATATACCGACCCGGAAGGAAATTATCTCACTTCTAAAATAAAATCCGGTATGCTCGAAACATCAAACGTTAATTTTTCACAAGCTATGACGGAACTTATAGTTACCCAAAAAGCATTTCAGGCAAGCGCCAAAACCGTTACGACAAGCGACGAAATGATACAAAAAGCTATAAATTTAAAAAGATAGGAACACTTATTGCTTATTATAAAAAATAATATAAAAAGGATTTCAAAATGATGAGAAGTCTTTGGAGCGGCGTTAGCGGACTTAACGCTCATCAAATAGCAATGGACGTAGAAGCAAACAACATAGCAAACGTCAATACGGTAGGATTTAAGTATTCAAGAACAAACTTTCAAAATCTTTTAAGCCAAACGGTAAAAAGCGCAACGGCTCCTCAAGGAACACTCGGAGGTAAAAACTCCTTACAAATCGGTCTTGGAACAAGCGTCAGTGCGGTAGAGACGATGTATAAACAAGGAAGTATTCAAAATACGGATAAAAATACGGATATGGCAATAAACGGTGATGGATTTTTCGTAGTCAGCGGAGACGGAGGTAAAACTTACAGATACACAAGAGCCGGTGATTTTACATTTGACGCCAATGGAAATTTTGTCGATCCTAACGGTTTTATAGTACAAGGGTGGTTAGCAGACCCTGAAACACACAACATTGATACCGCAAAAGGTTTACAGCCTATTTCAATTCCTCCCGGACTTACCACACCGGCAAACCCTACAAGTAAAATATCGATTAAAGCGAATTTAAACAGCGGGGATCATATTATAGAAAAAGGCGCTACAAGACCTACAGTCGATCAAACAGCTGATTTTAACGGACTTTACGACGCTAACGGACAAAAAATTTCCTTAACGCCGGAAGTAGATTCAATTCAACTGGCGATTGACGTAAATAAAGACGGTAATATAGATACTAACAATGAAGTATTTACTTTCGTTTATGGAAAAAGTGAAAAGGCAAACGACGGAAAATTCACTTCCATCAAAGACCTGCTTGATGAAATCAACAATAAAATTTTACAGGCTACCGGCAATACGCCCGATAGTTATAATTATAAAGTATATTTAAACGGAAACGGTCAGATAGTAGACCCTAAAAATATGATTAAAATCCAAGGCAACAACAAAACCTATCTACAATCCACAAACGATGTTCTTAAAGATATTTTCAAATCTTTACAAGGGCCTTCAACTACCACCGGTAGTATTAAAGCCGTTCAAAACAGTTTCATAGGAGCCGATGATGTCGGAGAACTTTTCAATACCAACGGAGACGCTTTTAACCTTGAAGACGGACAGGGGATTAAAGTTAATATAACGGGGCTTGGAGAAACCAGAAAATTTGTATATAAAAACAAACCTATAAGCGCTGCGGAAGAATGCGGAAGTACTGGCGGCAAATATCAACCGACAAAACCGATTGTGGCTGATTCCAACGAAGGATTTCATTGGCTGTTTTATTCCGATAAAAGCAGTGATTCCAATAATAGAGCATTTTTAAGTACAAACCAAAAATTATCTTTTAAATTATCCAATGGAGATACATTGACATACACTTACGGAAAAGATTTTCAGACCATAAATGATCTTTGCTGTTTATTAAATACCGATTTAGCTAATAGAAGTTTAAATGACATCATCTCATTTAAAGACGGAAAAATCGTAGAAAGCTCTCCATCCGTAATCACAGACGCACAAGTCAGAGATTCAAACAACAATACTATAAACGCGGATACCACTACTGCTCTTGGAAGACTTGCTAAAATGATGGACGGACTTGACGGAAACGGAGCAGAGACGGAAACTTTTTACAAAAATGACATTTACTATTTTCATGATATTCAGGATCTGGCTTATATCTGGCAACTGGCCGTTGATGCCAGTGGTGACCCGGCAAATTCCACCACCAACAACAGCGGTATAGTTTCAATCAGTGAAAACGGAGAACTTACGGTTAAAAACACATCTCCGAATTCATTTAATATCGCGGTAAACGGATATCCTAGCGACGAACAGGACAATCAACTTTTCACAGAAGCGTTTTCTCCTATTAACGGAACGGTGGCAGCCGGAGGCACCGCCTTCACTCAAGCCATGAACGCTGCCGTTCATACGACAAGTATGGATGTTTTCGATTCTCTTGGGGCAAAACATACACTTACGTTCCATTTTAGAAAAACGCACACTTCCACAGGTCCGAACGATCCGACGGTATGGAAATGGTACGCTGAGGTTCCAGCTCCGGCATCTCTTGATCAGCCGGCATACGGTTACGTAAAATTCAACTCTGACGGAAGTATAAATTCATATAATCCTCCAAGCCTTATTTTCAATCCGAATAACGGAGCATCGACAGGACAGGCCGTTCAGCTCGATTTCGGAGATATGGGTAAATTTGACGGACTTACTTCTTTTGAGGCACCAAGTTCAACCAGCGGACAAACCCAGGACGGGTATCCGGGCGGAGATTTACAACAACTGGTAGTAGACCAGACAGGAACGATTATAGGAGTATTTACAAACGGAAGAAGCTACAGTCTGGCTCAGGTAGCTCTTGCTAAATTCGTAAACAATGAAGGTCTGATGAGTGAGGGAGGCACACTATTTGCCGCTTCTCCGAACTCAGGCGATCCTATAGTAGGAACTGCCGGAACTGGTGGTAGAGGGAGTATACAACCAAGTAGCCTTGAAATGAGTAACGTTGATTTAAGCAGAAGTTTAACGCAATTAATAGTTATTCAAAGAGGATTCCAGGCAAACTCAAAAACAATTACGACATCAGATCAGATGTTAAATACCTTGCTTCAATTAAAACAATAAACTATAATACCCTAAAAATCTTTTGATTTTTGGGGGCGCTTTTTATGCAACAGCTTTTTGAAAAAAACCTTAAATTTTTTTATGACCATCTTCCTTCTTATTATCGCTTAATTGTAAATTCTTCAAAAAATTTTATTATAAAAAACGACAATATTTTCGATAAAAATTCAAATCCCGTATATCCGAATTCTATTCAAAAAGATTCCCAACTTATAGCAACAAACCCTATCAACAATCCTCTATGGAAAAAACAATTTTATTTTCATCCTAATAAATGGAACGAAAAAGAATTTTTTGCAACGGGAAAAATCATAAATAAAATTATAAGCGATAAAAAAGAGTATTTTTTCGATAACGATTTTTTACCAACTACCATACTTTTCGGCTTGATTAGCGGAAAGCATTTAGATCTGCTTTTTAAAAATTATTCGTTTCAATCTCTTTTCATATATGAACCGAATCCCGAATTTTTCGCAATAAGCTGTTATTTTGTGGATTGGGAAAAAGTATATAAAAAATATAATGAAAGATTATTTTTATGGGTCGGAGGTGAAATGGATTATTTTGCCATAGAAAAATTCTTTTATGAAAGAATAGTTACTTCAAGTTTTTTAAATATCTACTATAAAGCATACGAACATCCTTTAATTGATGACGCTATAAAAAAATTTCATACGATTCAATCTACAAAATTAAGAGGATGGGGAACATTCGAAGATGAATTCAAAGGTATAAAAAACCATATCCGAAACATCACAAAATACCCTCTTTTACAGAATTTTAGAAAAACTAACGCCCCGATTTGTATCGTAGCCAATGGAAAAAGTCTTGAAAAAAATATCCCTTTTATCAAAAAAAACAGAAACTCTATGATTATAGTTTCGGTAGGAACGGCTCTTAGACCTTTAATGAAAGCCGGAATTGAGAGTGATTTTCATTTTGAGCAAGAAAGAATAGATGTTTTAATAGAAGCGTTAAAAGATACACTGCCAAATTACAACGGATATTTTGTAGGAGCAAGCGTCGTTAATCCGAAAATATTTGAAATGGCAAAAAACCCTCTAATGTATATCAGAGAAGCGTTTACCCTTGAAAACAAATATAAACCTCTTCTTGGTTCCTCCCCTATCGTAGGTAATGCCGGATTTGCTTTTGGAGCTGCGTTTGGAAAAGAGATTTATCTTTGCGGAATGGACCTCGGATACAGACTTAATGACAAAAAACACGCAAGCGGCAGCTTTTATGATACAAGAGAAGACATGGCAAAAGAAGGAATAAAAGTAAAAGGAAATTTCAGCAACGATATTTATTCGGATTCCCTACTTTTGTCATCAAAAGACAAAATAGAAAAAATGATAGAATTTTTCAATTTGAAAGTTTACAATTTAAGTGACGGAGCATATATTAAAGGATCAGTTCCTTTAAAAGATAAAACACTTCCTAAAATTAACAAAGAACAAATAAAAAAAGAAATACTCTCAAACTTCAAACCTGTTAAAAAAATTGATAATACTATTGATACTGATTCTCTGATAAAAGCTTTAAAAAAAGCCTTTTTACTCCCTGCTAAAAACCAAAAAGAACTCACTGGAAAAATAGATTTTATAGAAGATTTATTAAAAGAATATTCAAAAGTAAATAAAAGCGCTTTTACACTCTTAAAAGGTTCAATATTTCATATAGCATTGAATCACTATGCGGAATTTTTTAAAGGAAACGACACGTCGAAAATAATTTCTGAAAATTTAGATATTTTTAACGCTTTAAATAATCCATAATTTTTTTTAAATCCCATGAATTTATAATATCTTCTCTCTCTGCCCACCCTCTTCTTGCCTGATTAACTCCGTATTTTATAAATTCCAGCATTTTTGTATTATGAGCATCTGAATTTATTGCAAATTTACATCCTATCTCTTTTGCTCTTTTTATATAAGTATCAGGCAAATCGAGTCTGTCAGGCTGAGAATTTATCTCTAAAACCACTCTATTTTCTTTTGCTTTTTTAAACACTTCTTCCCAATTGGCATTTATACCTTCTCTTTTGTGTATTATTCTGTTTAAAGGATGAGCGAAAATATGTATCTTATCAAACGCTTTTAAAATCCTCTCAGTCTGATCTCCCGTGAATTTATAATGAATAGCTCCTATTACTATATCAAGCTTTTGAAGTATTTCATCACCAAAATCCAAACTCCCGTCTTCTAAGATATCGATTTCTGCTCCTTTTAGTATTTTGATTTCAGGATATTTTTTTTGTATTTCATCTATTTCATTTAATTGTTTTAAAAGCTTTTCTTCATCCATTCCGTTCGCAACTTTCAACCTTTTTGAATGATCGGTTACGGCTAAATATTTATATCCGAGTTCTATAGCCTTTTTAACCATTTCTTCAATCGTATTATTTCCGTCACTATATATTGTATGCATATGAAAATCACCTAAAATTTCTTCTTTTTTAATAATTTCAGGCAATTTATTTTCCAAACACGCCTCTATTTCTCCCCTGTTTTCTCTAAGTTCCGGCTCCATATAACACAATCCCACCGCTTTATATACTTCCTCTTCAGTAGCTCCGGCAATTCTTTTATCCCCTTGATAAACTCCGTATTCATTAACTTTCAATCCCTTTTCAATAGCTATTTTTCTAATTTCTATATTATGTGCTTTAGAGCCCGTAAAATAATGCAAAGCAGCTCCATAACTCTCATGAGCCACAGCTCTTAAATCCACCTGAAGTCCGTTTTCCAAAAACACCGTTGAACGTGTCAAACCTGCTGAATGAACTTCTTTTACTTTTGGAAATTTAATAAAATATTCACTGACTTTAGGATAATCTTTCGCCACAACCAAAATATCCAAATCTCCGACCGTTTCTTTTTTTCTTCTATAACTTCCGGCAATTTCTACAATCTCGACTCCCTCGAATTTTAATAAATACTCTCTAAGTTCTTCCGCTATTTCCTCAACCTCAGCCCATAAAAATCTAATTCCCGCTTTTTTAAGCTGTTTGACGCCTTTTAAAATTTTTTCTATCAATTTCGGGCCAAACCCCGGCAAAGTGGCAAGTTTTCCGTTTTCAGCGTATTTTTTAAGCTCCTCTAAAGAAGTCACTCCAAACGCATCATAAATCTGCTTTACCCTTTTAGGACCCAGACCTTCTATACTTAACATATCGACAAGTCCTGAGGGTATTTCTTTTTCGAGTTCTTCAAGTTTATGAAATTTACCCGTTTTTACGATTTCTTTAATATAATCACTCAAATCTTTACCTATTCCCGGAAGCCTCGTTAAATCAAACCCTTCATTTACAAGTTTATTAAAATCTTTACTTGAATTTTCTATTATTCTTGCCGCATTTCTGTATGCCCTGACTTTAAAAGGATTTTCACCTTTTATTTCCAGTAAATCCGCCGTTCTTGAAAAAATTTTTGCTATTTCCTGATTCGTAATCATTTTAGATCCTTTGAAGGAACATGGATATAATATCCTTGAAAACCATCTATTCCCAAACTTTTACATATATTATACACTTTTTTATCTTTTACGAATTCGGCAATCGTTTCTATCCCCATAGATTTTGCGAAATTAACGATTGAGAGTACTATTTTTTTAAGATTTTCATTTATATCGATATTTTTTATAAGTGATCCGTCAATTTTAATGATATCCGGATTTAATTCGGTTAAATATACAAAATTACTATATCCGCTGCCGAAATCGTCTATTGCTATTTTGACTCCGTAATTTTTCATTAATTTCACAAAATCTTTAATTACATCAAAATCTAAAACCGCTTCCGTTTCAAGAAGTTCTATAATCAGTTTATTTTTCATTTTATATCTTTGAATACTTGCGATTAAATAATCTACCGTCGATTTATTTTTAATGTCTTTAAAAGAAAGATTGATAGATACGGTTTTATCAATATTTTTAAAAATTTCAAAAACCTTATTAATCATAATTTTAGTAATATTATCGTAATATCTTGTATCTTTAATCGAGTCTAAAAAATAAAAAGGGGAAATAAGCTCACCGTTTTCTTCTATTCTTACCAAAGCTTCATAACTGTCTGTAGATTTTTCTATTCTTTGGAAGACGGGAACTATTTTATTTTCTTTTAAAGCTTTTTTTACAAAACTGATTGTTTTTAGTTCTTTTTCGATATTTTCTTCAATTTTTAATTCTTTTGAATATTTTATTAGTGATAATTTATGTTTTTTTGCGTAATGTAACGCTAAATCAGCTTTAATTTTTATATTTTTTTCTTTTTCGACAATAGCCGCCGTTAAATCGATATCGATCTTTATTTCATCATTTTTCAATTTTATACTTAAAGGTTTTTTATAAAAATAATTTAATACAGTTTGAGCACACTCTAAAAGATCGACCTCCTCAAAAAATAAAACAAAAAAATTATCTCCCGAAATTCTGTATACATATGAAAATTGAGGAAATTTTTCTTTCAAAATAGAAGCGAAACTTTTTAGAATATTATCTCCAACCTCTTCACCGTATCTGTCATTTAATGAAGAAAATTTACGGATATCAAATAAAATTCCACCATAATAATTTTTCTCCAAATCCCTCTCAAAAGCAAATTTATTCCCTATTCCGGTAATCTCGTCCGTATAAAGTTTTTTTTCAACTTCCTCAAAAGCTACATCTACCAAATGAATTAATCCCTGTATAGGATTGGATTCTTTGTAATTGGAACACAAAATCTTTTTATCTTTATAATCACCGCCTTCACTAATCGCTAAAAGATTAAAACTATGATTTAAAAATTTTCCATTTACAAATTCACCGTATGAAAAAAATCCTATATTAGGAATATTTTTCAACATACACAATTCATGGTTTGCGAGATTGGCAAACGTTCTTTTTCTTGCCGTACATGAAAAAATCAATAACGCCTCGATTTTATGTTTATAAAGATTTTGAATGGCTTTTTTTGATTTTCGGAGAACTTTCGAAATTTCGGCAATACCGAATCTTACAATATCCCCTTTTTTGAAATTTCCTCCGAAAACCAATGAATCGCCTTTTATATCCAAAACAGCCCGTGCTATATTATTTTTAACTAAAGGAAGTTCCATTCCTATTTTTTTTATGTTGTAAATAATATCACTTCCGAAATAATATTTATAAACATTCAATGCTTTTTTATTGTCTATTTCCTTTACAATATTTTTATCCGCATCTGTTATTTTTAAATTTTTACCAATTGTACTCCAACCGCATGTCGATTCAGTATGAACTGTCAATTCTTCAGAATCTATAACGGCACAGACACTGCCGCGCGAAGTGATTTTTTCTCCGTTAAAAACGTAATTTTTCTTAAACTTAAAATTATCACCCGCTATTGCGCCTATATGCGGTATATTTGAATTTATAAAGCTAAATCCGTTAATATAATCATCAAAATTCACATCATAACCGCTGGCATAATTTATTATAAGCTTGGTATGAGGAGAAATAATCTCTTTTGCAAAACTTTTACCGTCTTCATAAAAATCATTACTGAAATTTTTTATGTATGTTTTCACCGTACTTTTTTCAAAAAATAAAAATCCCAGCGTACAGGTATAATTTTCTATTTTTGAATTTAAAATTTCCCCGTCTGTCGTAGCACCTATTATTTCTGCGTTCGGAAAATAACTTTTTATAGTATTAATAACATTTAAAAGATACGTTTTACTCGTAAGACCACAAAATACAGTTACTAAAAGACTTTTATGTTTAATATCTTTTAATGACTTTATTTTTTCTTCATCAAAATTAAAAGAATAAAATTTCATTACAAACTTTCTAAAAATTTTTTAACTTTTTCATTTAAAGGAAGAATAAGCTGCTTTTTTTTACTCGTTTCGCCCTTAATAATAATTTCGCTTTTTGGTATTTTAAATTCTTTAGAAATAAACTTAATAAGTTCTTTATTCGCAGCCCCTTCCACTGCGGGAGCTTTTATGTTTATTTTTATTGCATCTCCGTAAATTCCGGCTATTTTATTCTTGGATGAATTCGGTTGAGCTTTCACGTTTATTATTACCTTATCGTCTTTAATTTGATATATCACTTATTCTCCTTTGCTGAAATATCGGAAAGAAATAAAATTATTTTATATACGAAATTATATTTTTTAAATCAATTTTATTTTTTATTGCAGTCGGTTTAAGAAAACAAAGTTTTTTTGAAATTTCATCAGGCTCACACACTTCAATACCATCAACTTCTTCATATAAAGCGTGCTGATTAAAATAATATTTGCCACTAATTATAGGCAGATTAAAATACGCCGGTTCTATCGGATTATGTCCACCTACATTATCTACAAAGCTTCCTCCTAAAATTACAACGTCGGCTATATTGTAAAAATTAATAAGCTCCCCCATTTTATCCACTATTACAATATCTTTTGTCAATTTATTGCTTTTAAGATTCGAAAGTTTTTCAACCTCTCCGTATTTTTGAGAAAATTTAGCAACTTCATCAAATCTTTCAGGATGTCTCGGAACAATCGCAACCTGGTATTTTTTTAGATCGATCTGTGGCAATATTTTTTCTTCTTCTCCCGCATGAGTAGAAGCTAAAACTATAAGAGGTTTTGTTTTTTTGTAATTTTTAGTGATTTCCGGTTCGAAATAAGTTTTTATATTCCCCACTACCTCTACTCTTTTTGCTCCGAGTTCTTGTAGTCTTTTTTTATCTTTTTCACTCTGGGCCAATACCAAATCTATATTTTTAAATATTTGTCTGTAAAACCATTTGAACTTCATATATTTAGAATAACTTTTATCACTGATTCTGGCATTCAGCAAGACTGTTTTAGAACATCTTTTTTTCCCTGTAAAAAACAGCATATACCAAAGCTCCGCTTCCATAACCACCAGAGTTTTACAAGGTCTAAACCAAAAAGGAATAAAAATTTCATAAGGTAAAAATCTTATTTCGGCATTTTTATATTTTTTTGCTTCTTCATATCCGGTATTTGTTATGACTGATAAATTTACTTTATCAAATTTATTTATTATGGGTTTTAGAGCTTTTGTTTCTCCAAGGGAACACGCATGAAAATAGTATGTTTCCTGAGAAAAAGGAGGATTTTTATACAAAAAAAATCTAGCGGGAATTGATTTTTTATATTTTGGTTTTAATAGTAAAAATAAAAGAAAAGGAAGAGAAACTAAATAGATAAATAAAGCAAATAAATAATAAATAAAAGGCATTATTCTTGAATTTTATCTTCATCCTCAATAAATAAAACTCTACCACAGTGAGGACAGGTTATAATTTCTTCACCTTTTAACACTTCCGAATAAATTTTATCGTTAATTTTCATATTACATCCCGTACATGCCTGTTTTTTTATAGGCGTTACAGCTGAAATATCAGCCCATCTTTTAATCTTTTCATAAAATCTATAAATTTGAGGATTCATATTTTTAATAAGATCGTCTCTTTTTTTATGAATTTCTTGTTTTTGTTTTTCAACAGTTTCAAGTTTTTTATCAACATCGGTTTTAGTAATGGTAATTTCAGCTTCAATCTTATCTATTTCTTTTAAAATCTCCTCTTTTTCTTCCTCTTTTTGCTCTATTATTTTTTCAAATCTGGCAATTTCTTCGTTTGCGCTTTCAATTTGTTCTTTTGCCAATTCTTCTTCAATTTGTAATGCTTTAAACTCTTTTTCAGTTTTAACTTTTGCTTGTTTTTCTTCAATATCTTTTAATTTGTCTTTAAGTTCGGCAATTAATAATTCATTTTTACTTTTTTTAAGTTTAAGATTTTTAATCTCTTCTTCAAGTTTTTCAAGTCTCTCTTCAAGAGATTTTTTCTGGTTTTCAAGTTTAATTAGAGGCGCTTTAATACTAGCTTCCACCGGCTCTAACTCTTTTAATCTTCTCTCAAGCCTATTTAATTCGATAAGCTCTTTTAAAAATTTATTCATTCTCTGCCTTTTTTATTGAAATTATATCAAATTAACTCAAACGGATTTTGAGAATTTGTTTTAATTATTTCTATATCCAGATGACTAATCGCGTTATAAAGCACATCCGTAAAGTATCTTTCACTCTCAAAATGCCCTATATCAATTAAAGAGATTCCTCTGGATTTAGCATCCATCGCTTCATGATATTTTATATCTCCGGTCATAAAACAATCGGCCTTAATATTATCAAGAAGGCTCATTCCCGCACCTGTTGTTATTGCCACTCTTTTGATAAAATCTTTCGTTTTCACCACCCGTAAAGTATTCAGATTCATTTTTTCTTTTACTAATTTCACAAGCTCGTCAAACTCTATAAAAACATCACTGTAATAAATAAAATCTTCACTCTCTCCGCTTAACTCTAATATCTCTTCGGCAAAATAATTATTCAGATGAGTTTTATCAAAATTCGTATGCATAGCTATATGCGCGCAGTTTTTTTGAATTAAAGAGATTAAATATTTTGTGGAAAATCTGTTTGGAATTACTTTTTTAACTCCTCTGAATATTAACGGATGATGAGTTATAAGAAGGGAATTCGGTTCCAACTCTTCTATAACTTTTTCATCAATATCAAGAGAAATATAAATTTTATTTATTTCAAAATTATAATCTCCTACGTTTATTCCGCTGTTATCCCACTCTTCTTGCAATTCAAACGGACTTATTTCGTTTAAAAAATCATAAACTGTTCTTAATTTCATTTTTTCTCTTTATTATGTTTTTCTACATAAAGTTCTGCTACCGCTTTAGCAAGTTCACGGATTTTTAAAATATAGTTTTGTCTCTCAGTCTGAGAAATCGCTTTTCTAGCATCAAGCACGTTAAATATATGAGAAGCTAAAATAGTATAATCATATGCCGGCAGAGGCAGTTTTGCTTCGATACATCTTTTTGCTTCGTTTCTGCTATCTTCAAACCATCTAAAAAGCATTTGAGTATTTGCCACTTCAAAATTATATTTTGAAAATTCATATTCACTTTCTTTATGCATATCTCCATAAGTGGTGCTTTCATTCCACTTTATATCATAGACGTTATCCACACCCTGAAGATACATAGCAAGTCTCTCTGTCCCGTATGTAATTTCTACAGGTACCGGAAATGTTTTAAGTCCCCCGACTTGTTGAAAATAAGTAAATTGAGTCACTTCCATTCCATCAAGCCAAACTTCCCATCCAAGCCCCCATGCTCCAAGAGTCGGGCTCTCCCAGTTGTCTTCTACAAATCTTACATCGTGTTCTTTTAGATTAAGTCCGAGATATTCAAGACTCTCAAGATACATCTCCTGAATGTTATCAGGGCTTGGTTTCATAATAACCTGAAACTGATAATAACTTCCGAGCCTGTTTGGATTTTCTCCATACCTTCCGTCTGTCGGACGGCGGCTTGGTGCCACATACGCTACATTCCAAGGTCTGTTTTCAAGACTTCTAAGAAGCGTTGCGGGATGAAACGTCCCGGCCCCGCTTGGAAAATCATAAGGCATTACTATATTACAACCTTTATTTTTCCAAAATTCCTGAAGTTTTAAAAGTAAATCGCTAAAATACATTATTTATCTCCTTTAAATAGCATATAATCTCCAACTTCCCCGCCGGCTTTTCTCCCGACTACATCGCATTTGACTTTAAACAGATAAAATACTTCTCTCCCGCACTCTTCATAAAGACACTCGAAATTTCCCATCCCTTTACTTATCACCATGTCCGCTTCAAAAAAAATCTCTTTTGATTTTTCATTGGCAAATTTCAAATGATATCCGGGAGTTGGCACACCCGTATCAACAACTTCCGCAAGTTCAAAAATTTCCAGCCCTTCTATATTTAAATCTTTAATCGTCACATCATTTATCACAGGTCTTCCTCTGACAAAATAATAAATTTTTACATCAGGATTAATTTCTTTTATAGTTTCTATCAAAAGCTCGTCAAAAACGTTTTCACCGGCATTATCCGCTAAATAACATATACTATCAGCATCTTCAGCAGCTGTCTTAAATTCAGCATAATCGTTTTTTTTAAATTCCATCTGAAATATTTCCTGAATTTCTTTTTCAAGATTATATTCATGATGAACTCCAAGGTCTATGACATTTCCGGCTACGGCAATTTTACACGCGTCAAATAATTTATCAGAACTTTTTAAAAGCCTTAATTTCAGCATGGGTTTAAATTTTAACGCTTCTTTAATCGCTTCTTTTTTTTCATTTTCAAATAAATCTTCAACATCTAAAATTTCACTGACTTTTCCGTATTCTTCGGCGGCAATTTCGGGAGGAGTCACATTTATATCGTATTTACTAAGAATTTTAGCCCCTTCCCTTAAAATTTTACTTGCTTCTTTATCAGGTAAATTAAACTTATCGGCAATTTTATAAACCTGTTTGTAAATACACAAATAACACTCTTTTGATATATTCATTATTTAATTCCAAGTTCTTTTTTAATTACCGGTTCGTTAAATCCGCAAATCCATCTGCTTCCGATTAAAATCACGGGAACACCTCTACATCCGTGTCTTTCACAGTCTTTAGCCGCTTTTGTATCTTTTGAAATATCTATTTTTTTATATCTTATTTTATTTTTTCTAAAAAACTGTTCCGCTTTTGTACACCATACACATCCAGGTGCCGTAAAAAGCACTACTCTTTTTTGACTCATTTACTCTCCTTTATCCTCTTTTTTTAAAACTTGCCCCCACATCAATTTATATTTTCTTCTGCAAAATTCCAACTCTTCTTGACATATTTCAAGTTGTTTTTGAAGTCTTTCAATCGTTTTTTTCTGATTTTCATAATCCTCTTGAATAGAATAAATCGACTCTTTTAAAAACTGATTCTCTTCTTTTAAAGCAGAAATCGTTTCATCCTTACTCATTAAAACTTTTTCATGAAGAGTTAAAAGCATTCCTATAGTTTTTTCGGCGATAGACTGTTCTTTTTCTATTATTTCAAGCTCCGGCAAAGGTACAAGAGCCTTTGCCATCGACTCCACTTCTATATAAATATCATTATCCTGTTTTTTACATTTAAGCTTTTTTTGTTTACATAAAGATATTATCTCTTTTTTACTTTTTCCCGTAAGTTTTGAAAATTCCCCTATATTTAACCAGGTTTGCATTAATCAAGTCTTACTTCTACTTCTTTTGAATCAAGCTCTACTTTTTTAGCTTGAGCTATTCTGTCTTCTTCAAGTTTTGCTTTTAATTCATCATCACTGTTAGCAAGAATTTGTAAAGCAAGATACGCAGCGTTTTTAGCCCCCGCTTTTCCTACCGCAACAGTCGCCACAGGCATACCTCCGGGCATTTGGACAGTTGATAAAAGCGCATCAAGCCCGTCCATCATACCGGTAGGCATAGGTACTCCTATTACCGGTCTTGTAGTAAGTGAAGCTACAACACCCGCTAAATGTGCCGCCATTCCGGCACCGCAGATAAACACTTTAGCGCCTCTTTCTTCCGCTTCTTTTACATAACTGTGAGTTCTGTCAGGTGTTCTGTGCGCCGATGTTACGATAAGCTCATATGGAATCTGAAATTTCTCAAGAACTTTAGCCGCTTCTTTCATCACTTCATAATCACTTTTGCTTCCCATTAAAATACTAATAAATCTCATTTCATCTCCTTATTTTCCGTTAGGACCAAATTCCACTTCTTTTCTCAAAAAAGTAAGATATGGCAATTTACACGGTAATTTTATCGGGTTTAAATTACCACTGTGAACCGCTTCGAGCTCCTTGCCGCTTTTTGTTATTATTTTATTTAATTTTAAATACCATTTACCGTCTTTTTGAAATACTTTTCCTATTTCATTCTCGCAAGGTGAAATTTTAGCATTTTTCGGATACAAAATTTCCAATATATCACCCGGAAAGATTTTATATTTACACATAAACGTCTCTTCATCTTCATTAACTATTCCAGCTACCTGCCAGTTTCCGTATGTAAGAGATGTTTCAAGATTTTGGGTATCATGTCTTTCGTACGGTCTTTTTACAAGATAAGCGTCCGTTAATCCCCTGTTTTTAGTGGTTAAAATTTCTTGATAATATTTATCACATTCGCATTTACCCGTATTTACATACTCATCTATCGCATCCCTGTAAGCTTTCGTAACTACCGCTACATAATAAGGGGCTTTTGTTCTTCCTTCGATTTTTACACTGTCAATCACACCGGCATCAATTATTTCAGGGATGTGTTTTATAAGACACAAATCTTTTGCGTTCATTATATAAGTCCCGTCTTCCGGATACTCTTCAAGCTTAAAAAGTGTCCCGGTCTCGGGATTTTCAGCATACAGCACATATGGATACCTACAGTCGTTAGCACAGCTTCCCTTATTCGGATTTCTACCGAATTGAACCGCACTTAAAAGACATCTTCCGCTGTAGGCAAAACACATTGCCCCATGAACGAAAACTTCTATTTCGACATCGGGAACTTTTTCTTTTATTTTTATTAAATCTTTAAGGCTGGTTTCTCTAGCTGCGATAATTCTACTAACTCCCAAATCCCTATACGCCTTATAATCCCAAGAATTTAGCGCATTCGCCTGAGTTGAAAGATGAATATCAATTTCAGGCGCTATCTCTCTTGCTTTCATTATAACGCCGAGAGTGGACACTATTAAAGCATCGACGCCGATTTCCTTAAGTCTTTTTATATGCTCTTCCACTATTGGAAGCTGATTTTCAAATGGAAAAGAATTTACGGTGGCATAAACCTTCACTCCTTTTGAATGCGCAAAATCCACTGCTTTTTTAAATGTTTCATAATCAAACTCTTTTCCGCTGTGACAACGCAGGGAAAAATGACTAACCCCTGCATAAACGGCGTCGGCACCGTATTCTATGGCAATTTTTAATTTTTCAAAATCTCCGGCCGGTGCTAAAAGTTCAGGTTTTTTTTTCATACATCACACTCCAAATTGTTTTAATAATTCTTCGATATCTTCTTCACTTACCACTTCTTTACTGTCTCCCGGAATATAAGTTGCGCTTTGAACTCTTTCCTCATCGGAGATTTTTCCTTCAAAAAGTTTATTCATATATTTAATAAGCGCTCTCATAATATTAATAACTCTTTCTATTTTTTGTCTATGAATATCTTGATATTGCATAATCTCAAGAACCGACATCACTCTCATTTCAGCATCTTCGGCACTTTCCAACATTTCTTTTATTTCTTCTGTTTTTTTATTAACCTCTTCTAATTCTTTCTCAAAAGTTTTTATATGAGGAAATTTATTGTGTAATTTTTCAAAAATCTCTTTTTGACGTTCCAAAAAATTTAAAATATCTTCGAATTTTTCTTTAAAGTTTTCAATATCATCAGAAATAGACGTAATAATTTCCAATACCTGGGAAGCTTTTTCTTCGCTTTCTTTTGTCACCTCATCAAGCTGTGCCACGACTTTATTGTCATCATCAGCAGGAGGAGGCATAATCACATCCTCTTTGTTCGTATCCTCCTCTTCTTCAACACTCTCTTCCGTTTCTTCAATTTCATCTAATTCTTCATCCGAATTAAGTAAAGCGTCTAACTCTTCTTGTGTCATGTGCGCCTCTTTTTTTATTTTATTATATATAATTTCATTTAAAAAGGCAAAGCATGGTAGATTTACACAACCACACTCCCCTTTGTAAACATGCTGAGGGAACCCCTCAGGAATATATCGACCAAGCGATAAAAAAAGGTATAAAAATATACGGATTTGCTGACCATGCTCCTATGGAATTCGATAAAAAATACAGAATGAGCTTTGAGGATATGAAAAATTATGAAAATGATATAAAGATTCTTAAAGAAAAAAATAAAGATATAATAAAAATTCTTTTAGGTTATGAAGTTGATTTTACACCTACTAAATATTTGGATAAAAGAGTTTTAAATGCCGATGTGGATTATTTAATAGGAAGCGTTCATTTTCTTGATAATTGGGGATTTGATAATCCGGAATTTATAAAAGAATGGGACAAAAGAGATGTGGAAGACGTATATAAAGAATATTTCGAACATATAAAAAATTTAGCCAAAAGCAGACTTTTTCAGATTGTAGGCCATATCGATTTAATAAAAGTTTTCGGTCACAAACCGAAAACACCCATTACCGACCTGGCTTATGAAGCGATAAAAGAGATTAAAAAAGCAAATATGGCCGTTGAAATTAATACCGCAGGTCTTAGAAAACCTGTAAAAGAGCTTTACCCTTCAGATGAACTTTTGGAACTGATTTTAAACGAAGGGATTGATTTAACTCTAAGCAGCGACGCCCATTCTCCTTCTCAGGTAGGATTCAAATATGATGAAACATTAAAAAAACTAAAAGAAATGGGAATAAAAGAACTGGTATATTTTGAAAAAAAAGAAAAGAAAAAGATTAATTTAGAGGACGGTTAGAACCGATTGAAGCCTCTTTTATATTCCCTTTCGCCCCAATATTCAGATAAAGTCCGTTATCCGCATCAAGTATAGTGATTTTCGAAAGACCTTCACTGTCATATTCCACGCCTATTCCCGAAAGTTTCACATCAATGCCGTTTATAGAAATAGTAGGATTTAATTTTTCCATATAAACTCTCGGCTCTTTTGCCGGAACTAGCTCAAATGTTATAACACCTTTATCAGGATAGCTTCTTGCTATAAAACATTTTTCATCTGTTTCTTTTATTTCTATAGTATTTTCATCCAACATTTTTTCTCTCGTATAACCGAAACATACTTGTGTTTTTCTCGTATCGATAGGAAGTACATTTAAATATCTGTAGCTTTTCAAATCCGCTGAAGTGATATCTTTTGCTTCCGTACCAAGCCCAAAACCTCCATCAATACCATCAGCCACCAATGTGTTCTTTTTATATCCGGCTTTTATTGTTAAATTCATAAACTCGTTATTATCTCTAAACAATACCACCGTATTATTTTTAATTTTCCATTCACCTCTTAATATAAACGCATTCTCTTCACTTAAAGGTTTCACGTTCATTACGTAAGTTTTGTCATCGTTCAAAGATAGCATTACGAAAGCATTATAAACATTTCCGTCTATATTAAGATTTTTAACGATTAAGTTATAGTTTTTCGCTACATCGCTTATATTCAAGTTTCTGTAATTTTTAGGAATAGCGATAATATCGAAATTTCCTTTTGAATTTACTATCTTAGCAACCATTACCCCGCTTGTAATAAAATAAAACTCACTGGTATTTTTACCTATGAAAAACATATTTCTGTATAGATTTATAAATTTTCTGTTCATCTCTGAAGAACCTAAATAATTTCCGGAAAATTTATAATTTACCATATCGTTTTTAAAATCAAACTTAAATTTGGCAAAGTCTCCTACTGTCGCCGCTCCTTCATATTCTACATTTGAAAGACCGCTTTTTAAAGGATTGTTTGTAACATAATAATCAACATCCTTTAATGAAACGTTTACTTCATAATTGTTTACTTTTGCTTTTAAAACGGAATTTTGGGAAAGATAGTTTTTGATTTTGTCCAAAATCGTATTACCGCTTGCATTTATCTCCAAATTTTTGATATGATTCATATCACACACACTACTATCGATACTCGCTCCTGACGCGTAATGTAAAAAGGTTCCTAAATATCCTGCCAAAGTCACATTACCGTCAGCGAGCATTCCCGGTGTAATTTTAATACTCGGCTGAGTTACACTTACGCTTCCTAAATTATAATTACCTATCTTCAGTTCAAGTTCCGCAGGAGCCGTTACAGGCAGAGTAAATCTTCCGGCATTATCTGTCAAAACACATTGAGCGGTATCTTTTACACACACTTTTACATTTTTTAAATAACTCGCTTCCACGCTACCGCTGATTTTAGTCGGCTGAGATTTGGCACTGCCGCCGCCTCCTCCTCCACATCCTAAAATCAAACTACCCACACTTGCTAAAACCAATGCTTTTGAAATTTTCCCTAACCATTTCATTTTAACTTCCTTATTTAAAATATTTGTATCCAAATCGGCAGTCTTAAAAAAAACTTAAACAAAACTTGTGTATAATTTCACAAAAAAGGCTGTTTATGATTTATCTAAGTTTACTTATGGCTATAAGGTTTTTAGGACTCTTTATCGTAATGCCTGTCCTTGCCCTTTATGCCATGCATCTTCAGGGGGCTACCGAATTTAGCGTAGGTGTGGCTCTTGGCGCGTATGCTCTCTCTCAGGTTTTCTTACAGATACCTTTTGGAAAACTGGCTGATAAATATGACAAAAAAACAATCTTAGTCATCGGTCTTTTACTACTTTTTTTAGGCAGTTTGGTATGTGCTTTTTCTACAAATATATATATGCTTATTTTCGGACGTCTGTTACAAGGGGCCGGAGCCATAGGAGGCGTGATACTTGCTTATATAGCGGATCTGACCGATGAAAACACAAGGGCAAAAGCATTTGCCAGAATGGGTCAGTTTATTGCTTTAAGTTTTGCCGTTTCAATGATATTAGGACCTACGATAGGTGCTAAATACGGAGTGGACAAACTATTCTTACTTACGGCTCTTTTAGCTTTATTATCAATATGGATCGTATTAAAAAAAGTTCCTCCTGCTCCGAAAATAGTTCATCATGTTCAAAAAAGCTCATTAAAAGACGTATTTGCTCATAAAGAACTCTTAAAACTTTTCTTTTCCGGATTTATGCAAAAAGGCTTAATGAGCGTATTTTTCTTACTCATTCCATTGATTTTCACTCAAAATTTCGATTATGACAAAACGGAACTTTGGAAAGTTTATATTCCGGCATTAATTTTCGGATTTTTCGCACTTCCACTTGGAGCCATACTGGCGGAAAAAAAAGGAAAAGGAAAATTCGTTTTCGTATTATCAGCGATAAGCATTACTTTGGCATTGGTGTTATTTTTAATAGGAGTTACACAAAACAGTAAAACAGCGGCGCTTATAGGGGTAATTGTTTTCTTTTTCGGATTCAATATGCTTGAGCCTGTACTTCAGAGTTTTGTAAGTAAAGTGGCATTCGCACATCAAAAAGCAACGGCACTTTCAACTTCCAATACGATTCAATATTTAGGTATTTTTTTAGGCGGAGCGGTTGCCGGATATTTTCTAAAACACGGAATGCTTGTAGAATTTTTAATAATTTCAATTATTATAGGTATTGTTTGGACAATAACGCTTATTAAAATGAAACCTGTTAAAAAATTTAAAATAGTGGAATATGAAAATTTCGATAAAGATTTTATAGAAGAACTTAAAACGGAAAAAAAAGTTTATGACTTCTATGAAAAAGACGGAAAGTTAATAGTAAGATACATAGATTAATTGGAACACTTTTTGCTGCCTTTGAAAAAAGGCGGCAAAATGTTTCGAATCGTCAGTTTATTATTTGTTTTATTTTTATCTTTATATGCTGAAAAAATAAAAGACATCTCTTCAGTTGTGGGAGTCAGAGACAACCAACTGATAGGTTACGGACTTGTTGTAGGTCTTAACGGAAGCGGTGATTCTTCTTCAAAATTCACCAATCAGACACTCTCGAACCTGCTTAAAAACGTAAACGTAAAACTTGACCCGAAAGACATCAAATCAAAAAACGTAGCAGCCGTAATGGTAACTGCAACCCTTCCTCCTTTTGCGAGAGAAGGAGATAAAATAGACGTAACCGTATCTTCCATAGGGGATGCCAAAAGTCTTCAGGGCGGAATGCTTCTTATTACGCCGCTAAAAGGTGTAAACGGAAAAATCTACGCTCTAGCTCAAGGCCCGATCACTATGGGCGGATTTAATCTAAAAGGCGGTAAAAAACAAAAACATTTCACTACCACCGTAAAAGTAATAAACGGAGCAACTGTAGAAAGAGCGGTCGTATGGGACATTTATCACCAAAATTTCGCCACTTTATCACTTAAAAAAAGCGATTTCGAACTCGCCGTCAAAATTCAAAACACAATCAATAATTATTTTAAAGAAAAAGTAGCGGTAGCCGTGGATCCAAGAACGGTCCAATTAAAAAAACCGTCCAATTTTTCAATGCCGGAATTTTTAGCAAGAGTGGAAAATTTGAATATCAACGTACCCAAAGACGCAGTTATCGTCATTGATGAGAGAACCGGAACAGTTGTTGCTGGAAGTGATATAACGGTAAAACCGACCGTAATAATGTACGGAAACTTTACAATAAAAATTCAAAAAGAGACAAGTGTGCTTGAACTGACAGAAGATTTACAAAAAGTAAAAGCAACGCCTCAAGACGTAATTGCGATTTTGGAAAATTTAAAAACGTCTAACGCTATAAGCGCGAAAATAATAGTTAACTAAGGAGACTAAAATGGTAGTGGGAAATACATTTATTCAAACTCATCAAAATAATTTCACAAAAGAGACCAATCTGGCAAAACTTAAAAAAGAGTGTGACAAATTTGAATCCGAAATTTTAAACTTTTTTTTAAAAGAAGCACTTGATACTAAAAACGCTCTTTTTCCGAAAAGTCCCGGGGAAAAAATATATAAATCGATGTATCAAGAAGCTTTGTCCGAAAAAATAAGCGGAAATTTCGGTTATTCTGAGCTTTTATTTAATTATCTAAAAGATAAATTATAACTGCCGATATATAAGGAGATACAAAATCCTTAATAAAAGAAGGCAAAAATGATAAGAAAAATAGCAATATCAACTTTTTTGAATATGAATCAAATAAATGACAAACCTGAAAAAAGAGCAATAAGATCAATAAACAAAACGGAAAAAATATCAAGGGTTGAAGAGATTAGGCGAGCCATTGAAAACGGAACATATAAAATAGATATAGAAAAAACCGCAAAAGCTTTGGCAAAGGCTCTCCTGTAACTCTTCTTCCCGGAAAGGGAACAATATGCTTACTCAAAAACTTTTAGAAGCAATCAAAACATTAGATAATTTAATAGAAATTACAAAAAATGATATTCAAAACATAAAAATCGCAAATCATGACGCAGTATTTTCAAACACTCTTCCAAAAGAAGAACTTGCCGAAAAATTTTACAGACTAAAAAATGAAATCGATATGATTTTAGTAAAAAGAAATAAACCGATCGAAGAAATTTTTTCACCTGAAGAAGAAAAACTTTTTGATGAGTTTAGAGAAAAGTTAAATGAGTTTTATACCCTCCATAAACATTTTTCAAGACTCGCCTTAAGCGTAGCCAATTTTTATAACGCTTTAGCCGCCCAGCTTAAAGATGAAAAAGCGGTAGATTATAAAAATAGCGCAAGTTTCGATTCAAAACTTCAACTAAAGGCTTAAAAATGGCTATTTCATCTTCTCTTTCAACCGCTTTAAGCGGTCTAAACGCCCATCAGGTGGCAATTCAAACGACTTCTAACAATATTTCAAACGCGTCAAACCCGGACTATGTCCGCCAAAGAACCGTGTTTAGCTCTCTTCCGCCTATAAATTCCATTCCTGGAGATATAGGCACCGGAGTGGAAATTAGTAAAATATACAGAATTACTGATGTTTTTTTATTTAACAGATTGTCAAAAACAGGGGAAGATTTACAAAAATATTCAACAATGGAAAAATATTTAAAAGAGATTGCCACATATTTTCCCGATACGGAAGATTCAGGGCTTTTTAAAGATATCGAAGAATTCTTTAACGCCTGGCAGACACTTGCGAGTAATCCCAATAACGGCAGTGCGAAAGTGGATTTGGCTTCAAAAACCCAAATACTCAGTGATACATTTCATATGTTGGGCAATAAATTAAAAGACATCCAAAAACATATTAACGATTCGATTAAAACTAAAACGGACGAAGCGAATAATATCTTAAAAGAAATAGCGGAACTAAACGGAAAAATAAACGCTCACGAAGCAAACGGTCTTTCAAACGCCAACGAACTAAGAGATAAAAGAGACGCTCTTGAAAAGAGATTAAAAGAAATTTTAGGTGTTCAAATATATAAAAACGACGTTCAGTCTGTTTCCGCTCAAGGGGAAGAAACTGCCGATTACTCCAAAGATTATCAAATTACTCTCGGCGGATATTCACTGCTAAACAACACTACCTACAAAAAATTAAAAACGATAGATGTTTTCGGCAATACAAACATAGCTATTCAAAAAGAGGACTTTAATGAAGTAGATATAACAAAAAGCATTAAAGGGGAAGTGGGAGGACTGTTAAATATCAGAGGATACGAGTTTAATACCGATACCACTCCAAAAGACGGAACTATCGGAGATATACTCAGTTCTTTAAATTCACTCGCCCAAGGTATGATTAGGAGTATAAATTCCATTTATTCTTATTCCGCCCAGCACACCGTTCAGACTCAAAACAATTATAATCCGATAAGCATATCTCCGGATATGGCTGATAAACCTCTTCCTATGATAGAAAAATATCTATCACATCCTGTAAGAGACGGAAATATGATTTTGAATATTTATGATAACAATGGAAAAATAAGCGACAATATAACCGTTAATATTGATTCTAAAAAAAGTATAAATGAAATACTTGATGATATAAACAGCGCACTTAACGGTAAAACCGACACAACGGCAACTTTAATTAACGGACAGATCAAATTCGTAACGCCCGAAGGGAAAGAATCCCCTAATATATTGGTAAAAGACGACGGAAGTCTGCTTTTTAGTGCGTTAAACGAAGTAGAATTTATGCCTCTTTCTAAAATCAACACGACAAAACTGCCTATTCCTTTAGAAAACGGAAGTTTTGATTTGGTTGTATATAACGATAACGGTAAAGAAATCGCAAGAAGACAAATCGTTGTCAATATGGATTCTTCCGATCCTAAATTTTCTACTCTTGAAGGTATAATTTCTCAGATAAACACACCTAATATCGATGATAATAACGACAATAATCCGAACAACGACATAGACGATTTTTACGAAGCGAGATTAATTAACGGCCAATTTATTTTATCCCCGAAAAATGACAACACTTATGTCGGACTTGATAATGATTCGGCTAATTTAGGCGGTGCTTTGGGAGTTAATAAATTTTTAGAAGGAAAAGATGCTTTTTCAATAAATTTACATGAAAAACTGGCAAAAGATCCGAGTAAAATTCATGCTTATAAAGCACCGAATGAAGGAAACAACGAAGTAGCAAACGAAATGCTCCAACTTCAGTTTAAAGAAATTACTTTTTATAAAAACGGACAGACTATAAAAAACACTATCACAGGATTTTACAGGGTCACAACTTCTTCATTAGCTAATGAAACCCAAAATATAAGTAACAAAAAAGAAATCACCCAAACTCTTTTTACAAGTATTCAAAACGAATATTATTCAATAAGCGGTGTGAATATAGACGAAGAGCTTATTAACCTTGAAAAATTTCAAAGGGGATATCAGGCAAATGCAAAAGTAATTACGACGATAAACCAAATGCTTGATGCGCTTTTCGGCATCAAGCAATAGGCTCGTCGTAGTCTACTTGAATAATATCTTCGAATAAATCCCAATGAAAATGTAATACGTCAATTTCAGCTACTCTTTCAAGATATTTTGCTCCTTCATTATTGATTCTCACTATATACACTTCTCCTGTCATAGTGTCTTTCGGATAAAAATTAGTAGCTACAGGTTCAATTCTCTCACCGTTAATCTCTACTATTTTAGGAAGCATTAAATCACAAAAGAAATCATAAACCGGCTCCTCAGGAGTATCAATATCACAGGCTGTATATCCTACTTTTATTTCATCAATATTAGGATTTTCTTCATATTCGAAATACCCGTCTCCGTTACCTTGAAGCAAAAATAAAACATCTCCCTCTTCAAAATTTTCACTAATTAGTTCATCAACGCTTTTATTGATATATTCCACATCTTCAAAAGTATAAGTTTCATCCCCTATTTCAATTTCAGCCGTATCAGGAATAATTCCTACCAAATCTTCAGGCAAATCAACGGCTTCCGCTTCTCCCGAATCTACAAAACTAACTACCGTTTCTTGAAATTTTTCAAGTTCTTTAGCATCGGCCAAATCATAATTCTCAATATCCACAAGCGGGGTTAAATCATAAACTTTTATAATCTTACTATCTCCTCTTATAACCATTTTTTTCTCCTTTTTTATTATAATTATATCATAGAAGTTTATAAAAAGGGACTCAATGGATATAAAAGCCAAACTCGATTCTTTAATTAAAAACAATATTTACGAAGTAAATGAAGAAAAATTGGACCCTATTCTAATCGCTAAAAAATACAACGACGAATATATAGCACTCATAGCCGCTTTATTTGCGTACGGAAACGTAAAAGCTATATTAAAATTTTTAAATTCTCTTGATTTGGAAAACTTGGATTCAAACGGAGCTTATTACAGGTTCCAAAATAAAAAAGACGTTCAAAAATTTATGGACACTGTTAAAAAAATGAAAGAAAAACATTCGTTAAACGAACTTTTTTTAAAAAGTTATGAAAAAACAAAAAATCCTATTGACGGAATCAGAGAAATAATCAAAACTATCTATTCCGTATCCGATTACACATCAAAAGGATATGAATTCTTAATAGGAAAAATTCCTCCTGATAAAACAAAAGGCGTAAGTCCTTATAAAAGATGGAATATGTTTTTAAGATGGATGGTAAGGGACGATTCTCTTGATTTGGGACTTTGGAAAAGTGTGGATAAAAAAGATTTAATAATTCCTCTTGATACCCACACTCATAAAGTTTCATTAAATTTAGGCCTTTTAAAAAGAAAAACATATGACTTACAAGCAGCAATCGAACTTACAGAAAAATTAAAGGAATTCGATAAAAACGATCCGCTGAAATACGATTTTGCCCTTTATCGAATAGGCCAGATGAATATTAAGATGTAACACTTTTTAAATTTTTCACAATTCACTATTAATTTGTGTTTAATATTATGATACAATTTCATCAAAAAGGACTTTTCCATGAATGAATTATGGTTATTTTTTGGATTTTTAGGACATGACCAATACACTCAGTTAATCGTTCATACGTTAATTGCGGCACTTCTTGCTGTACTCGTGGCAAAATTAGCTACAAAAAAACTTCAGCTGGTACCAAGCGGTCTTCAAAACGTTATGGAAGCTGTAGTTCAGGGCATCATTTATATCGGTAAAGATGTGGCTAACGAAGAAGTGGCAAGAAAATATTTAGTACTTGCCGGAAGTTTGGCTATTTTTATTTTCTTTGGAAACGTACTTGGTATTATTCCCGGATTCGAATCTCCGACAGGAAACGTTAATTTAACTCTTACTTTAGCATTAATAGTATTCTTTTATTATCATTATGAAGGAATAAAAGCTCAAGGTCTTGGACATTATATCGCGCATTTCGCAGGTCCTGTTAAATGGTTGGCACCTCTTATGTTCCCAGTAGAAATTCTTTCACATTTTTCAAGAATTATTTCACTTGCTTTCAGGTTATTCGGTAACATCAAAGGTGACGACTTATTCTTAGCCGTTTTACTTATGCTTGCTCCTTGGGTATTCCCGTTAGCTGGTTATGCACTACTTACATTCTCGGCATTCTTACAAGCATTCGTATTTATGGTTCTTACATATGTTTATATTTACGGAGCTATAACAGGGCAAGAAGAAGCTCTTTAATGAGCTTTGTCTCTTATTTTATTACCGATCCCTCTTACTCTTTAGAACAAATCTTCAAAGCAATTAAAAGACACAAACCCACTTTCGTATGCTACAGAAACAAAAAATACTACGATGCAAACGAAATAAAAGAATTCGCCGCTTTTGCTAAGAATTATTCTAAAACTTTTATAAATTTAGATTCTTTAAAAGACAAATCCTTATTGGATTTATTCGACGGAGTTCACATACCAAGTTCAAAACTTAATGAAATAGATAAATTTAAAAGCAAAACGGTAATAGCTTCAACTCACAATATTGAAGAAGTTAAAAAAGCACAAAAAGCCGATTATATTACTTTTTCTCCTGTTTTTGAAAGTAAAGGCAGAAAAGGTTTAGGCATTGAAAAATTAAATGAAATTTTTAAACTGCACGATAATGTCATAGCCCTTGGCGGAATTGTAAGTAAAAAAGAAGTTGAAGAAGTACAAAAAAGCGGCGCCTGCGGCTTTGGGTCTATCAGATATTTTCTTACATGATTTTATGTAATTCGTTTCCTGTTTTCATCCATTCGTAAAGTTCATCCCATTTTTCATTTTCTATCATATTTTTTGCTTTTTTTAGCTCACTTTTAAACGCTTCGATAGAATCCAAAAGATTTTGTCTGTTTTCTTTAAAGATATCTCTCCACATATGAGGATTACTCTTGGCGAGTCTGCTCATATCCCTAAATCCACCTGCTGCGAGTGTTACGATATGTTCTTTATCTTCTTGTTTTAAAACGGCGTTTGCTATTGAAAAAGAAACGATATGAGGCATATGGGAAATAAAAGCCGCATGCCTGTCATGTTCTTTGGCATCCATGATTTTTATGTTCATTTCAAGATGTTTGAATATATCAAATGCTCTTTTTAACTGCGTTTCACCACTCTCTTCAATATTACACACAACCATAATTCTATTTTTATACAAATCGGCAATAGCGGCACTGGGACCCGAATATTCCGTCCCTGCCATAGGATGGGAAGCTACGAGGTTTTTTCTAATATTTTTAGGACATTCGTTTACTATTGTTTCTTTCGTCGAACCGAAATCTATTATAACGGCGTCTTTTTTAAGCTCTGTTTTTGAGAGCTCTTTTAATGCTGAAATAATCCCTCTAATAGGAATAGCCAAAACGATAACGTCCGCTACTTTTGCCGCTTCTTTCAAATCTGTAATTTCATCCACCAGTCCTAAAGCAAGAGCTTCTTCCTGATGCGATTTATTATGGTCTACTCCGATTATCTTTTTAAAATAATCTTTGGTAGCTAAAGAAAAGCTACCTCCCATCAATCCCAAACCGACTACAGCACACGTCATTTAACCTCTTTTTAAGAAAATTATATCACATTTACGATATAATTTTATTCATCACAAAGCTAAGGAGCATTATGAAAAAATCAATATTTCTTATATTACCGCTATTTCTATTAGCCTCCGATATAAAAGATATAAAATATAAAGGATTAATCCACATCTCTCCAATAAGCGCAAACGCAATTATTAAAGTGTCACCAAATTCAAAATATGATATAGAAAAAATAGATAAAAGTATAAAAGAGTTATATAAAACCGGTTATTTCGAAACCATAAAAGCGGATTTTAAAAACGGCGTATTGACATTTATCTGTAAAGAAAAGCCGACCGTTGCCACAATAGAAATGATAAACATTTCGGAAGACTTGAAAAAACTCCTAAAAGAAGAAAACCTCCTGCCTAAAAAGGGGGAAATTTTAGAAGAAGAAAAAATTAAAAAACTTCAAAATTTCATCAAACAGTATTACCTCGCAAAAGGATATTTCAATTCCGTCGCAAAGGTCAACATAACACCTCTTTCCAATAACAGGGTAAAACTTGAAATTATTGTAAAAAAAGGAAACAAAGTAGTTATACGTGACGTAAATTTTTACGGTGCTTCTTTACCTAAAGATAAGCTTTTAGACGAAGTGGAAAACAGACCGAGAACCTTTTGGAGTATTTTACCTTTTACAAATTCGGGAAAACTTAATCTTTATAAACTGGCTCAAGATCAACAGTCTTTACAGGACTTTTATTATAATCTTGGATATATTGACGCTAAAGTTAGCGAACCTTTTGCCAATGCAAATTTAGACAGTTATTTTGCGGATATCGATTACAAAATCTATGAAGGTAAGAGATATATTGTAAAACAAGTACAAATCAACTATCCTACCGACATTAAAATCAAATTACCCGAATTGAATTTAAAAAAAGACAAATATTTCAACGTTTCTGCTCTTAGAGAAGATATAAAAAGAATATCTCATGCTTTTATGGACGAAGGTTATGCTTATGTTCAGGTACTTCCTAAAATAAAAAAAGAAAAAAATTACGCATATATCACTTATGACGTAATTCCGGGCAATATCGTTTATATAAACGATGTAATCATTGAATCAAACAACAAAACCCTTGATAGAGTCGTCAGAAGAAATATATATCTTGCCCCGGGAGATAAATTTTCATACACCGATTATCAAGACAGTATAAATTCTTTAAAAAGAAAAGGATATTATGAAAAAGTAGAAATAAAAAAAGAAAGAATTTCAAATGATAAAATAAATCTGAAAGTTAAAGCTAAAGACGGACTTAGCGGAACTCTTCGAGCAGGAATCAGTTATGGAAGTTATACTAAACTCGGATTTAATTTCTCTATAAGTGAAAAAAACGTTTTCGGTAGCGGACAAAGTCTTACGGCAAGTATCGATATGAGTTCGGTATCAAGAACTTATAAAATTTCTCTCTACAATCCTAGGATTTTTGACAGCAAATACTCTTTAAACACATCTATTTATAATCAGACTTTCGAAGGAGTATCGTATACTTCAAAAGAAAGAGGAGGTTATATCGGTATAGGTAAAATGTTAAACCGATTTACTTCGGCTGATATTACTTACGGATACGTAAATACGAAATTATCCGATTATAATACAACTGAATACATTAAACCGGAAAGTATAAAAAGCTATGTTACTCTTGGGGTTAGTTATAACAATACCGATGATTATTTTTTCCCTACAAAAGGTATAATAGCAAGAGCCAGCAGTGAAATCGCCGGTATCGGAGGCGATGAAGAATATATAAAAACAGTGGCAAAAGCAAAATATTTTTATCCTATAACAGATAAAACATATAATACTGTTGCCGTTTTAAAATACCGCTTAATCGGAGGATTTATAAAAGACAACGGATATCTTCCTATAAACGAAAAATTTTATTTGGGAGGAGCCAAAACAATAAGAGGATTCAACTGGTATTCTATTTCACCTAAAGATGAAGAAGGAAATGAAATAGGAGGTAAATATGAATTTGTAACCGGTCCTGAAATTTCAACACCTCTAAATGAAAAAAGCAAAATCTGGCTAACTGGATTTCTTGATTACGGAGCAATAGGAGAAGATAAACTGGACATTACAAGAAGTTCCTACGGATTCCAAATAGACTGGATAACGCCTATGGGACCTTTAAGTTTTATATGGGCATGGCCTATTAAAAGTGAACCCGAAGATGATTTGCAAAGATTTGAATTTTCTTTAGGAGCTAGTTTTTAGGAAACAGAATGAAAGAAAAAAAACTGGGATTTTGGGAAGCGTTTAGTATAGGTGTAGGAGGAATGGTAGGAGGTGGAATTTTCGCCGTTTTGGGACTTACAATCGACTTAGCAAAAGGAGCCGCACCTTTTGCTTTTTTAATTGCGGGTCTTATTGCCCTGATTACCGCATATTCTTATGCAAAACTCTCAGTAAAATTTCCAAGTGAAGGCGGCAGTATCGAATATATCGTCCAAGCTTACGGAAACAATCTTTTTAGCTCCATCGCCAATAATCTTTTATTAATGTCTTACGTAATAATGCTCTCTCTTTACGCCTCGGCATTTGGAAGCTACGGAAGCGCTCTTATTACAGGAGATGAAATACCGTGGATTCACAAAACTTTATCCGTTTTTGTTATATTGATTTTCATTTTAATAAATCTTTTAGGGGCGTATCTCAGCGGAAAAGCGGAAGATATCCTGGTTTATACAAAAATCGGCATTCTTTTGCTTTTTATAATAATAGGGTTTTACGCAGCTAAGCATTTTGAAAGACTATCACCTGAATATTGGGAAAGTTTTATAAAGACTTTAACCGGCGGACTCATAATCTTTGTAGCTTATGAAGGATTTGAACTTATAGCAAACGCAGCTAAAGATGTTGAAAACCCTGAAAAAAACCTGCCAAAAGCTTTTTATTCAAGTGTAATTTTTGTAATTTTCTTATATATAAGTATTGCGGTTGTGACAATAGCCAATGTGGATTTTGAAACAGCTAAAAAAGCCCAAGATTATGTTTTAGCTATAGCAGCAGAACCTATACTTGGAAAAACAGGGTTTATTATCATCGCTATCGCCGCAATGATTTCTACGGCCAGTGCTATTAATGCGACAATTTACGGAGCTGGAAGAGCTGGATATTTAATAGCAAAACTCGGAGAAATTCCAAAAGAATTTTCAAAAAGACTGAAAAACGGATATGAAGGCATGATTATTTTGGGGCTTTTAGCAATCATATTTACTACCAGTTTTAATATTGAAAATATCTCCATTGCGGGAAGTTTCGGATTTTTAGTAATTTTCGGGCTGGTAAATTACGCAAACTTTAAATTAAGAAA
>Ga0256836_1000039_pt1 | contig 85766 bp, 89 predicted proteins | sample 4561380metaG_FD_185974 | JGI IMG/M metagenome (GOLD analysis project Ga0256836, IMG submission 185974) | Hydrothermal vent microbial communities from Guaymas Basin, Mexico - 4561-380 | ecosystem: Environmental > Aquatic > Marine > Hydrothermal vents | place: Mexico: Guaymas Basin | collected...
GACAAAGAATATTGTTATTTTAGAAAAGGTGATCTATATGCATTAAGTATTGACATTCAGACTGGCGAGATTTCGTTTAAACCAGTTAAATTTATTATGCGTCATAAAATAAATTTAAAAGAGAAAAAACTTTATAAAATTATTGGTAATCCTTACGGTGTTGTATATGTTACAGAAGATCATTCGTTAATAGTAAAACGCGGCGAGAGATTTACTGTTACTACTCCAAGAAATTTACAACCGAATGACAAACTAATTTCATATACATTTGCTACAGACACAACCGAATATATTGATATTAAAGATATCATAGACATCTCAAACGAGTTTAATGACGAGGAAATATATGTATATGACTTGCACGTAGAAGATAATAATACATTTCTAGCAGATAACTTTTTTGTACATAATACAGATTCTCTGTTTATTCAGGTTTTTGATAAAAATGAGTTTAAAAAATTAGGTTATGAATTAAAAGCTGATAAAGAAGTAATAGATGAAATAGAGAAGAAATTTGTCAAACCAATATCAGAAAAAATAAATACTGAACTAACGAATTATTGGAATAATAATTTACTTAATAAACTTAATATAGACCCAGAATGGAATACTATTGATTTTAAAACAGAAATTGTAATGGATAAAATATTACTTTTAGGTGTTAAAAAGAGATATGTTTGTCGAATATATAAGGAAGATAAAACATATTATATTCCACCAAAGTTAAAATTTACAGGTATAGAAATAAAAAGAAGCGATAGTTCAAGATTAACAAAATATGCGCTTCAAAAGATAATTGATATCATTTTTACTTTTGAAGACAAGAAAGAAAGAATACAAAAAACTAAAGAACTTGTATTGGACATTAAGAAGAAATTTGATGATGCTAAGAAGAATTATGATCTTGAACTAATTGGAATCCCATCGTCATGGGGAATTAAAGAATATGAATCTATCCCTACATATGTATATGGTGCTATGTTATATAACACTTTAATTCAAGATATATGTAGACCCGGCGTTAAAGGATATAGGATACATATTAAGCTAAATCTACCAAAAATAAAAAAGATAATCCAAGAACTGAAGAATAAATCTAAATATCAATTTGATATTAAAACATTTGAGAAAGTTTCAAATAAACTTGATGTAATATTTATTCCACCTGAGTTTAACAGGGAAAAAATAAAACAATTGGAAAAAGATAAAATTATACAAATAGATTGGGATACGCAGTATAATAAAATCATTAGAGAAAAACTAGAAACATATATTGATATTGTTAAGGATTAATACCGATGGATAATAAAGTAAAAAACATACCACCGTATAGATTCTACTTTCTGGATTATAATCCAGAACAACAATTAGCACTTTTTTATTATAAAGAAAGAATAAATCAAGATAATTATACTACCGATCAATATATTAAAAAAATATTTTTGGATATTGAAGTATTTACAGAATTTGAGAATAAATTTCCTGAGCCAAAACACGCCGAAAAACCTATTAATGCTGTTACATTAATAAATGATAAAAGCGATATTGATATTTTATTCTTATTGCATAAAGACATTGTAAATTTTGACAGAGAAAAGATAATTGAAAACATTATAAATAACTCAAAAAAAGAATACAATTTTGAAATTAATAATCTTAATATGTATGTGTTTGATGATGAAAGCGATTTAATATATACTATGTGGAATATAATTCACAATTATGATCCTGCAATTTTAGTAGGATTTAACTCCGATTACTTTGATTTTCCATATATTGTGAGAAGAACAATTAATTTATTTGGATATGAAGACGCGGCGCAATTAATAACTAAATTTAATGAATTTAATATATCAGGATTTAATATTTCAATACCAGATTTTCAATTAGTAGATATTTTAAAGATGTATAAACCAGGTGAAGGTTTTGGCTTTGGAAAAAATTTAGAAAAATTTAATCTTGATACTGTTGCCGAAGAAGAGTTAGGCGTCAAAAAAGTAGAACATGAAAATATATCATTAGATGAGTTATACATAAATGATCCGGAAAGATTTATTTATTACAACATGATTGATACATATCTAATTTATATGTTGGATAAGAAATTAAAACATTTTGACTTATTTAACGCACAACGCAGAATATCTTTCTGCCCTGTTTCAAGAGCATATCATGGTCGCTCCGTTATGGGCGAACAGATACAAACCTATAATATGTTAATTAACGAAAATAAAGTTCCAAGATCTTATCTAGTTAAAGAAAAATACGCAGTTGATGATAATGAAGATGAATTTAAGAAATATTCACTTTCACTTTCATACTACGGTGCTTATGTTAGAGATCCAATTAGAGGAATATATGATGGGTTAATTATAGACTTAGACCAATCATTAACAGGTGATCAATTAATTGTTATTAAAAGAGACGGTATAGCATTAGAAATACCTATAGGAAAATATGAATACAAGGAAGGTGATGAAACATTAACATTAGATCATAATAAAAAGGTTTGTTGGAAAAAAGTAAAAGGCGTTATAAAACACAAAAACAAACATAAGATTTTAAAGATAAAGACTAAATCCGGTAAAATAATTAAAATCACCGATAATCATTCTATTTTCATATATAGAAATGATAATATCGAATTAATTAAGGCAAGCGAATTAAAACATGGTGATAAAGTAATAACTATTGTAGGATTTGATGAATTGATCAATACAGATAAAATTATTGAAATAGAAGTAATAGAAAAGAAAAAAGCGAGATATGTTTATGATATTTCAGTAGAAGACACTGAAAGATTTTTTGCTAGAGATCCAGAATCAAATGGTTATATATTAGTACACAATACTTCAATGTATCCTTCATTGATTAAAATGTATAATATGGAATATAGTACATATAAAGCCAAATTATACAATAATACAATATATGGTTTCATTAATGTTTTAAGGAAATTTATTAATAATGAAGATAAGACACTAACAACAGATATTATTGTTAACGCAATACAAAAACAATTATTACAATACTTGAAAAACCATACTACCAGTTATAAAAATTATTACAAAAAGAATATGTTATACATAACAAATATAATTGAAACATTGAAAAATAGCGGATTTACTTTTGAAGAAATAATTTCTAATAAGAATTATTATCTTCTAAAGACAAAATTAGTGCCGTTATTAGAAATTGTTGAGCTAATACTTTCTGATGAATACAATAATATTATATACGATTATTTATTTATGGAATACACAGATTTCGTTGAAAAATATAGAAATATAAATTTTTACTTATTAGATAGCCCGACTGATAGTTATTCTCAATTAAAAATATTAAGTTTTGAAGAATTAATAGATGAATATTTAAAGAAGTATATAATCACAATTACTGGTTGTTTATTTATTAAACATTCAGAAAAGACCGGTTATATTATTCAATTGATAAATAAATTAATGAAAGAAAGAAAGCAATTAAAGAATAAATTAAAAGAAATTGACCCTAACACAAAAGAATATGAACTTATGTATCGCACACAGTTAAGTATCAAAGTTCTTCTAAACTCACTATACGGAATTTATGGTTTAACTACATATAGATACAATGAGAAAAATATAGCAAACGCTATTACTATTTCAGGTAGAGTTCTAATTAAAACAGCTCAATATGTTGCAGATAGAACAATACAAGAATTTAAGAATAACGTTCTATCTTTCAATTAAGTAATATAGATATTATATAAGTAGTTTACTACTTATTAATCGAATACAGTAGACATGATTTTATACGAAATCCATAACCTACTCGAAGAACAGAAAAGACTAAGCGATAAATATTCAAAAATATTAAGCTATTTACGACCAGTATTTATACATTTGGCAAAGATTATGTATATAAAACACGATTTCAATACTTTTAATTATTGGTTAAAAGAAATCTGATTTATGTTAAAAAGTATTTCAATAGAAAAAATTGTAAGGCATAATACGGATATTACAATTCAAGTGCGGGCGTTCTTTTTCTTGTCCGCACAAATTACTTAATAGGAGACTCAATATTGACAGTTATATTGCATGAATTATCAAAACAAATAAAATCATTAAAAAGTAATGAAGGAATATTTGAGAAAATATATGAACATATTTATAAAATTATCTGCTATCAAGATTACTATGATCTAAATAAACATATTCATGATTTGAATATATGGATAAATGTTATAAAGAAAGAAGTTGAAAAAAATAAAATCAAGCAAAATAAATTGACTACGTATATAAACAAAGAAATAAATGATAAAGTTAGACAACAGATTAGAGACAAAGTAGATAGAAAATATACTATACCGAAGGTAAATAATAATATTAAAACAGTTGATGAATTTTTTGATAGGTTAATAATTTCAATGTATAATAACAATACAAGTCAAATTTTGAAGCAACTGAAACAATATGTTGAGGATAATCATGAAAACAGTAGAGTTACTTGATAGCTGGAAAGACAGATTGAAACACAGAATTTATCTTTTATTATTTGGCAGAGATGATTTAGTTGATATTTTATCAGACATTCTCATACAAATAAGAAGTTTTATCGAACGGTGCAAATACAGAAACAAAATAGAAATAGAAGAAATGTTTTATGATGAATATTATGATGTATTTAGGAAGTCACTAAGCACATACAAACAGTTGTACATAGATTTAGATGTAAATAGAGATAAGATAATTAAATTAATTAGTAAAAATAAAAGTATTGAAAAAGTAATAAACGAAATTATTGATAATAATAAAAAATTAGAGGTTATTTTTAATTTATTGTTAGATAATAAAATAGATGATATTTGGGATACTTTGACTAGTTTGAAAGGAGGCCACTAATGTACACAATTAAAAAGAAATTTATGGTTGATCTGGCGCATATTGTGCCGACTCAACAATTTTTTAATCCTAAATATGAATGTAAATGTAGAAATATACATGGACATACCTTCACAATCATTCCTATAGTAAAAGCAAAAAAATTAGATAAAAATACCAGAATGGTAATAGATTATACTCTATTTAAGCCATTTAAAGATGTTCTAGATAAATTTTTTGATCATAAATTTATAATCTCAGATAGAATACCTAACTATGAAAAAGTAGTTGATCTAATAAATCAAGTCAAATCTATATGCAACGGTAATGAAGGCAGATATAGTAAAGCAATGATAACATATAAATCTATTACATTAGATAAAATTTTACTTACGAATATAGATAACGTAACTATTGTACATTGGGATAGCACCACGGCAGAAGATATGTCGCATTTTCTTCAATATATACTAGCAGATGAACTAATTAAAACTTTTGAAATAAGACAAGAAATTAGCATATCAGTAGCAGTTAAAGAAACACCGAATAGTTTTGCAGTATATAATAAACCATATACAATTGTGCCGAGTATTAGACTTGCATTAAGAAGGATTAATAGATTACCAGAGAAAGAAAAAATATATGTTATAATCAATAATTTTATTCCATATGTAAAGAGGAACAATAATTTATATCCATATGTTAAGGATATCATAGATAAGATAGAATTGTTGCGCAAAAAACATTCGAATCAGAAACACATTTCTATACTAGTTGATAGATTGTTAAATGAAATAAATATGTTGAAAATTACTTAACTGTAAACTACTTTAAAGGAGGAAATTTACATGACTCAGGGAAACAATATTGAACTAGAAAGAGCATTTACAGGAAGTTTATCATGCAATATGATAATAAATGGGAATAATATTCAAGGTGAGGCATTTGGTTATATTATTAAACCGTATTCTAGTGTAACACTTATATTTAGAAGCTCAGATGGTAATAATTTCGCAAATATTTATCTTGATTCTATTCATCTAAGATTTATTAAGAATGTATTGGAAACGGGCGCGTTTGTTAATACAATGTTTAAAAAAAGAATAAGTAACAATATAATTCCAATACAATTTGTTTCCGATGAAAACTTTATTATGTTTACAATAACTGATCAAAGAAATAACTCATCAACAAATGTTGCAATAGCAAAACAAGATGTTGCATCTATTTTAGCACTTAAAAGTATTGTTGATGAATTATTACATATTATGACATATATAGAACCATATTTTGCTAAACAAAGAGAGCAAAATCAGCAGAATAGTATACAACAAAATAGCATACAGCAAATAAATAATAATGTAATTAATAGTGCTCCACCTGCTCCGCAACAAACAATACAACCAGTACAAACACAACAAAATACAATAGGCAATAGTCCTAATCCATTTGTAAATAGTATGAATAATAGTAATGGAGTTATTTAACATTGATAGTAACAGATTTAACATATTATAATTGGTTTGGTTATGATCTAACTAATCCAAGGAAATTAGATAAACTAATAAAGAAATTGGAAAGAATTATTAGAATATCACCTGAATATAAATTATGGGCAGATATATGCAGATCAGGTAAATATAAATGTCCTAAATGCGGCATTAGTTCTGAACTAATGCCGCTAGAAGTTCATCATACCCCAAAAACATTATATGATATTGTTGATGAAGTATTAAATAAACATATAGAAAATGATGATATATTAGAATTGTATCCAACAGATATTGTAAAAGAAGTATTATTATTACACTTAGAAAATAAAGTATCATATGAGGTATTGTGTAAATCCTGTCATGAAATAGAACATAATAAAAGAAAACTTCAAGAATCAACAAAAATACCTGATTGATTTTGGTGGGTTTCGCCCACCATATTTAAACTAGCAAACAAGAGGAGTGCACTGATGGAGAATACATACTTTTTTATAATTGCTTTATTAATCTATTTCTTTATTGATAAAATATTAGAAGTATTTGAGGAAAAATATAATTCTGATACTAACTTAACAGTAGCAGATGCAACTAATATAATTATCTTAATTGCTTCGCCTATAATTAAAAATCTTAAAAATGATAAAAGTAAAACAACAAAAGAAATACTAACGGAAACATATGCGTCGGTTATAAAAATGGTAGATATCAAAAAATATAAGAAATCGTTAGGACTAACTGATGAAGGATTAAGAACATTTATTTCATCTATCATACTTGAACTTTATAATCAAACATAAAAGATTTTTACTTTTATCAGATTATAGTACTAAAAAGAACTCAGGAAACGTAAAATTTAAAAATTAGGAAAACAAATATAGATATTATATTCGTAAGAACTCTTTTTGAGGAGTAGGCATGATAATAGCAGCGATAGTTTTAGCTATGGGCAGTTACCCATGGCTAAAAGAACTTTTTAAAGAAAAAATTGAAACTATAGTTTATTTAAGGTAGAAGGAGTTTAAAAATGGATAAATATGAAAAAGTTAATTTTTCAATAAATGAAATTATTGATGAAATTAAAGAAGAATTTAAAAAGAATAATCATGATATTTTAATTGTATTGCCTATAATGACGGGCGTGATGCAATTCACAGTTGAATTATTGAAAAATATCAACGGAATAGAAAACAATATAAACCATATTATATATCCAGTTGTAATTAAGTCATATTATGCTAATAAACAGAAGAAATCTCCTACTATTAAATATTTTGAGGATATTGAGTTTGTGAGAGACGTTAAGAAATTTAATAACCCTATGATTATGATAGTCGATGATATAATAGATACGGGCGAAACAGTTGAATTTTTAACAAAATACATTAAGGAACTTACTGATAATAAAATCTATATTTGTTCGCTAATTTGGAAATCAAATAAATCCAAAATAAAACCTAATTTTTATTGTATTGAAGATAGATATGATAGATGGTGGGTAGGATTTGGAATGGATGATAATAATATGAATAGATTTACGAAAGAATTATATTTTCTAACTAATTAGTCGTGATTTAGTGAGGCAAATATGAAGAAGTTAATTTGCCCAATCTGTAACAAAATGGTTGATTCGTTTTATATAGATTATCGTGAAGCACAATATTGTTCTGTTTTATATCATGATGGTTATATTGACTGGGATAGTAAAGATATTGACGATACATATATTGAACTTATCACGTTAAGATGTTCTAATTGTTTTATGTCATTTTCGGATGAATACTATAATATAGAAGAAGCAAAAAAATCTATTAAAGACTTTGAAATAGAATTAGATGCGAATAATAATATTGTAAAAATAGGTGAAAGCGCAAAAATAATCTTACATAAACTAGCGCGTAAAAATAATATAGAAATAACAAATGATGAAGAATTAAACAATTTCTTTAAAATGTACTATAATTTATAAACTACTTTAAAGGAGGTTGTTTATGCAAAACACTAAAGTAAAAGTAAAACATATTGTAGATTATCTTAATGAACATGTTATATCTCAGGATGACGCAAAAAGGCAATTAGCAATACTTATTAAGAATAAAGCAAGATATGAAAATATTAAAGAAGAAGATTGGAAGAAAAATATTACTCCATTTAATGCATTAATTATCGGCCCTACTGGTTCTGGTAAAACAGAACTATTTAGAAAATTGGCAGAATATTTAAATGTAGCATTTTGTAAAGTGGATATTTCGGGTTATACTAGATCTGGATATGTTGGCAAGGATGTAGAAGATATTATTAATGTTCATTTATATGAGGCCGCTAAGAGAAAGGCAATAGAAGAATTAAAAGAAGAGTTAAGAGAAGATATAGAAAATAAGATTATTAAAGAACTGGCAGCTGCATATATAGAAAAACATAAAGATAAATTTACAAACAATAATGCTCATAACACAATAGTAGGTTCCATGTTATTTACAGCAGATTCTGAAGATATTGAAAATGTTTTAAATAATATAAAAGAAATAGAAAAACGCATTAAACTTAGAGATCCCGATATTTTGAAAGAAGAAGTAACTGTAATCAGACAAGTATATAATTTACCTAAAAATGCTATTGTTCCACCGCAGATGAAAGATCAGTTTAGGGAAGAAAAAGCATTCACAGATACAATTGAAAATCTTCTTAAAGAGCTATTTGAGATTGATATACAGGAAATGGTTAAAGATAGTTCTAAACTAAGAAATAAGATTAAGGAATTGATGGAAAATGGAATTGTATTCATTGATGAAATTGATAAAATTGCAGGTAAAGATAATACTAGAATTGATACATCAGGAGTCCAAAAAGAGCTTCTTACATTGGTAGAAGGAACTACAGTTCAAACCGAGATCGGCCCAATTAACACAGATCATATTCTATTTATCGCAGCAGGTGCATTTCATACAGCAAAACCCTCTGATCTTCTTCCCGAATTATTGGGTAGATTTCCGGTTAGAATTGTATTAAAGAAACTCACAAAAGAAGATCTTAGAAGAATTCTTATCGAGCCAAAATATGCTATAATTAAGAAAGTTCAAAAGCTTTATGAAACAGATAACATCAAAATAGAATTTACAGATGATGCAATTGATGAAATTGCTGATATTGCATGTCAACTTAATACAGAAGACGAAGATCTAGGCGCGAGAAGATTACATACCATTGTACATATGTTACTTGAAGACATAGATTTTGAAATTGAAGAAGGAAAGCTAGATAAAGAAAATATAGTTATAGATAAAGAATACGTAAGGAATAAGTACCAAGAAAAAGATAAGAAAATTAAAGAATCACTTGAATATCTTGAAGATAAGACAAGAAAAGTCGGGTTTGTTGTTTAAACTACTTTAAGGGAGGCATTAATGGAGCTATTCCTAGTTATAGACAATACAATATCAAATATTTTTAATAAATGCATAGTCGGAGTAATGGATATATATTATGTACTTGATTATATTCAAGAGAGAATAAATGACTTTGAAGATTATATTTTAGATGATGAAGATTTTATTATGCCCGATTTTGATGAATTAGAAAATGAACTAAGAAATATGCCATTTGGCGATGATATTTGTATTAGATTACCAGGAACCGATGATTATATTGATATAATAAAAGTACCTGTGTATAAAGATCAAGATTAAACTTTGAAGTGAGAAAATATGGCAACTATAATTAAAACTAAAGACGTTAATTTTAAATCAATAGATATTAATTTAACAGCTGAAGAAAGTATTAAACTATATAACCGTATTAAAAAATATTTAGTGAGAGTAATTAAAATAATATATGGCTCCACTACTATTAAAAGACCATTTATATTATATGACGGCACAAAATCTTTTGAGCATAATCTAATTTATAATATTCTAAAATCAACTTCTAATAGATCTTATAGATTTAATTGCTATTCAATGATTTCAGCATTCTATGGTGAACTGAACTGGGTGAAAGTCAAACCATATTTTAAATTAATGAAAAAACTTATACGAGAATTTAATAAAAGAAAAGATATACATATAGAAATTAGAGGTTATCGTGTATATATACTTTACAAAAGCAAAATGATAAATGAATACATATCATACGGACAACAAGAATATGAATATTTAACTGAAGATATTGTTGATGAAGTTGTTAACAGAATTAAATTAACGATTTTATCTAAATAATCCATACATAAAACTACTTCAAAGGAGGTTAACATGATTCAAATGTCGGTTTCTAAGTTTATTAACGTTTATCTTCCTGTTATTGTAAAATATGATTTTGATGTTATTCCTGTCATGGTTGGAAATCCTGGCATATCAAAAACAGCTCAATTGCATCAGCTTTGTGAAAGAATGAATTGGGGTTTGGTACCCGTGCATCTTGCCCTCCGACCAATTGAATCATTGTCAGGTTTACCTGAAATCAAAAGATTTGATAATGAATTACATACGGAATGGTCTATGCCAGAAATTATTTCCAAAGCAAATGAATTGGCCAAAAAACATGAAAAAGTTATACTATTCTTTGATGATATACATCTTGCTGATAAATCGAGACAAGCATACTTCTTCGAATTAGCGTCCGAAAGGGCGCTGCAAGGACATAAATTAGCAGATAATGTTAGAATTGTTTGTGCCGGGAACCCTACTGCAAAGGCCGGCGCAAAAACATTTCTAACAGCAATTATTAACAGATTTACATTTATAGACGTTGGTATTACATTAAAAGATTGGCAAGATTGGGTGCTAGATAATACCAATAAATATGCTAAGTTTAATGCTAATATTAATGAGAAAGACATCGAAAGAGTTAGATCATATAAAATACATCCGATGGTATTAGGTTTCCTTATGGATAATGATGCAAAACTATCTGAAGGTGAAAATACTTCGCCATTTGCATCTCCAAGATCTTGGTATTTTATGTCAGAATGGGTGAAAATTTTCGAATTACTATATGGAAATACAAATAATTGGAATGATGATGTTATTTCTGATTTTAGCAATATAGCTAAAGGTACTATAGGTGCATCGATTGCTACAGAATTTGTCACATTTATTAAATATACGTATGATATTGATATTGAGAAAATTATGAAAGATCCTAAAGAACTACTTAAAATACAGGATAAAGAGAAAAGAATTGCCGCATATACACTTACATTGGCTAGGCTAGCAGACCCTAAGAACAGAAAATACTGTGTTAGATTTATAGACTTTGCATATTATATCCTTGGAAATAATGGAAAAGCAAAACATTTCGCCACAATTGCAATTTCTGTACTAAAGAATCAGATTATTCCAGCTGCATCGAAAACAGTATTTGAAAATGATTATCTGCCGCCTTACGATGGCAGAGGATATAAAGAATTCTTCGATATTCTTACAGAAATTATTAACGATCTTAAATTTGTATAAACTGATTGGGGCGGTCGCGCCCCAATTAACTACTTTAAAGGAGGCATAATGGAAAAGAAAAAACTAACAAATGAAGATTGGTCAACAATAGTAACAAACCTAATATACTTCGATAAAAATAGCGTATTATATCCATTTCTTAGGGCTCTACAAGGGTTTATTTTAATGCTAGAACATGATATTGAAATTTCCGATGAGAAAGAAATCTCTGACTTATATATCGAATATAATAATGGCAATATTATTGTCAAAGGAACTTTAGCTGAAATTTCTGATAAGAATGAGAGAATTAAACAATGGACATTTGATGTGGCACATACAATATTTATGTATATAAATAGACAGCCGCAAAGAGGAAAAAATAAAATCGCGCAGTTATGGTTTAAATCGCTATGTAAATTAAATAACGATTTATATGGTTTGTCATATCCGAAAATATATTATAAATTGTTTGAAGATGCTGACACGATTATAAACAAAGTAAAAGAAAAAGTAAAGAATTATAGCTATTCTGAGGAAGAAAATTATAAAATTTTAAAATCTATGCATAAATCATTTAATAATTCATTAAATAATTTTCTACAAGAACTATCACAAGTTATACAACAATTGAATCAAATGATGTCATCTACCAATAGTAGAAGCACAAAATCTAAACTAACAAACCTCAAGAATAAATTAGAAAAGATTCGTGATGATCTTACAAATAAGGGATATGCAGACAATAATGATATTGAACAATCCAAAGATTTAAATAATTCAACACCTAATAAAACGTTAAAGAAAAAAATTGATGATCTTTTAAATAAGTTACAAAAATCCGAGTTTAACAGTAAAAATATACCAATTAATTGGTATGAAAATTCAGCTAATGATGAACAAGGAAATGAGAATAGTGATAAAGTAACTAATATTATACATAGATCGTTAAGAGCTTCATTTGAAAAATTGAAAGGAGAATTGCCTGGGCATATTATTGATAAGTTAAGAAAATTATTAAAGATAGAACTTGATTGGAGTGAAATTCTATCGCGCGCTTTAAATACATTTTTAGAAAAATCACAAGCTAAAAAATGGAACTATCCAAACATCTATTATAGACACATTAGATACTTACCATCAGATGATTTTGAAGAATCAATACATAACATAACATGTTTTGTAGATACTTCTGGATCTATGTCTGATGAAGAACTAGAGAAAATTTTTGGTATCATATACGATCTTATAGAGAAAAATAATATCAAAACGATTACCATTATACAACATGACTATGAATTACAACATTATGAATTAATCGATGCAGAAGACATTGCCGATGAAAAAGATTTACTGAATAAAATTAAAATATATGGTAGAGGTGGCACATCTCATATAAGACCTTGGAAGAAATTCGAAGAATTAATGGAAATGGAAGAACTACCATTTCCAGATTTGGTAATATTTATGTCAGATTTCTTTTCAGATTTTGAAGAGTTGTATAACGAAATTAAAAATGATTATGAATGTTTCTGTATTACAACAGATAAGAAACCAGCAATTAACGATAAATCAAGAATTATTAAGATTAGATAAGTTATTTGGTGCTTAAAGTCTTAGAGCAAGAAAGAGAGATAATCAGATATTTAAATGGTTTAAAGAAGTTTTAGTTCAAACTGACGCGATGGTCGTAATCCCTGGTACTTTGCAAGGAGGATTTAAAGTAAAATTCAGAGACGATCTAGTCCAGAAATGTAGATATTAATGTTTTGTTATTAGTTAGAAACAAGAAAGAGAGGTAACCATGAAGAAAAGATATTTTGTCTGCCCAGATTGTGGTTTAGTAGATAATGTAGAAATGCACGGTTATACAATTACCACTTTTTACATAAGATTTTCTGGAAATGATTATGATTGGGATGCATATGAAGAAGATTCAAGTAATAATAGTATGAATATACATACTATTTTATGTCCTAATTGCTATAATGAAATAGCCGAAGGTCTAGACATAGCATCAGATGATTATGATACAATCTATAAATATCAAATTATTGTAGATACCAAAAATAATAAAATTGAAATAGGCGAATTTGCAAAAGAATTATTAATTGAATACGTAACTAATAATGTATTTTTACCTGAAGAATTTAGTAACAAAAATGAATTTACAGATGAAGATCTGGTAAACATAGTTAAATTAATTTTGCTAGAAGAAAAATAACTACTTTAAAGGAGGGTTTCATGTCTACGCCTTGTAAAATTGTTTTGAAAAAAGATAATCGTAAATATATTACTTATTATTCTTCGGACGGCTATCCAAATGAAATATTACCTATGTTAATAAATCTAAACGAATTAGAGCCAGACGAATATCCGGTATACGATGAACACAATGATCCATATTTTGATTTTGATTTTCTTTATGTAATAGAAGACGATAAAATCAAAGTATTTAATCCAAATGTAGCAGATGCTATTTACGATAGAAGTACTGGTGGATTAATAGAACTAATTCCATATGATGATGACGATGAGTATGTAGAATCAATATATCCGAAAAAAGTATAATCTGCTTAATAAAAAGTAAAGGAGGAATTCTTGGTACCCATAGTAATAGAACAGAGCAACGGTTATGAAAGAGCATACGATATTTATTCTAGATTGCTAAAAGATAGAATAGTTTTTATCGGCACGCCCATAGATGATACAGTAGCAAATACAGTTATAGCTCAATTGCTATTTCTAGAATCACAAAAAGATGATGAAGATATTTATCTTTATATAAATAGCCCTGGTGGTGTTGTTACTGCCGGGCTTGCTATATACGATACTATGCAATTTATTAAACCAGACGTAGTAACTATTTGTATTGGACAAGCTGCTAGTATGGCAGCAGTATTATTAGCAGCAGGAACAAAAGGCAAAAGATTTTCATTACCGCATTCAAGAATAATGATACATCAACCGATTGGCGGCATACAAGGACAAGCTACAGACATAGAAATACATGCTAAAGAAATTTTAAGAATTAAACAAACATTAAATGAAATACTTTCCAAACATACAAATCAGCCTATTGAAAAAATAGAACAAGATACAGATAGAGATAATTTTATGACTGCTGAAGAAGCATTAAAGTATGGTATAATTGATAAAATTATTGAAAAAAAATCTTAGTTTTTCTAAAAAACTACTTTCAAGGAGGTACTGATATGAACAAAGAAATAATTAAAGAAAAAGCTGAATATGTGTTGAAAACTTCAGTTGAAGTACTCAAAAAACATTATGTAAATATTCTTATTTATCTCGTTCCAGTTTTAGTATTTGTATATCTTCAATTGAAGATTAATTGGTTTATAGTTAGTTTAATTATTCCAGTATTTGCGTATTTCACAAAAAGGACAGATATTAGCAGAATTCTAGTTGTTTCTTATCTTGCAGCGTATTTTAGTTATTGGTTGCTTGGTTATCAAATGTCTGCTGCGTTTCAAACAAACCAAGCAAGTAATCTAGTATTGGATTTAATTATGGTGTTTATTTATACATCTGCATTGGAATTATTTAATGCTTGGATCGATTCAAAAAGAAAAGATAGGGAATAGATTAAATATTATCCCAAAAATACTAGTTTAAAAACTAATACGCAGACTTGTATTTATAGCTGACTTAGTCTATGCTCTTATTTTTTTATCAAATTTATATAGATATTATTAAATAAGCAAATATTTTTGTTAAACCACTTTAAAGGAGGAAGAATCATGAAAAGATTGGTTGTCTTATTAGTAATGATTTTATTTTCTGTGATTAATGTAAATGCAGCAGATGAAAGAGCAATTAATGCATGTGTTAATTTCACTAAAACAACGTATATAGACTTAATAACACAATACATTAAAGATTATAGAAGATACTTGTATGAAAGTATTGGATTTGTATCTACAGCACCCATTTATAAAGATTTAAATATAGTTCTGAATAGTACTAAAAAAGACGATTTAAAAATTGATATTGGTGATAAATATAGCAGTGATATAGATCTATGGTTATGTTGTGTTGATTTCCATATTGGAAGATTTGTGAAAATGCTGCCTACATACAAAGAATGCGTTAAAGAAGCGGGTAGAACATGTGAAATTGTGACAGAAAGATGGTTAAAAGGACAAACAGGATTACATTTTTGTGGATATGTAGATCTAGAAGGAAATCCGGGAACTGGACATTATAATTATTTTGAGTGGTAAATAAAAAAAGAGAGAGAGGTTATGAAAATGTCAAAGAAAGTTGCGATTGTTTATTCGGGCGGATTAGATTCTTTAGTAACAGCACATTTATATCATTCATTACAATATGATGTAACATTAATACATTATACATATGGCCAATATGCACAGAATTTTGAATTAGAATATACTAAAAAATATGCTGATTATATCAAGGCAAAATTAGAAATCATAGATGCCAAAAAAATATTTGAACCGTTTAGTGAAATATCTACATTATTAAATAAAGAAAGAAATGAAGATGAATTAAGAGAAGCAGAATCTGATAGTAACTATGTTCCTATGAGAAATTTGATATTGATTTCTTATTCGGCCGCTATTTGTGAAAAATTAGGAATAAATAAATTAGCATATGGTGCTAATGTAACTGAATCAGGAAATTATCCAGATAATTCAGTTAGATTTTTTGAGAATTTAAAATCTACATTAAAAACATCTGGCAAACAAGGATTTAAGTTAGAATTGCGGGCGCCGTTAATAAATTTAACTAAAACAGAAATAGTTAAATTAGGTTATTATTTCGATGCTCCGTTTGAGCTATCATTATCATGTTATTATCCAACTGAGGATGGTAAACATTGTGGTAAATGTGGTTCATGTTTATTAAGAATTAATGCATTTAAAAGAGCTAATATAAAAGATCCTGCTATGAATGATATAGATGATGAAACTAAAGAATTAAAATATATTGACAAATTACAGTTAAAAGAAGAAGTAGAAAGACTTCTTAAATATATCGAAGTTTAATGGAGTTTAATGTGATCTCTAAACGATATTGTTTTATTAAATCAATAGTATTTTATTGTCCTAAATGTAAAAAGATTTACGAATATAAAACCGTTCGGTATGAATTACCTGGCTTGATATCTGTGAAACATACGATATCAAACACAGTTAGAAGATCAGAAATTATTTCTTTCAATGCCGAAAAGAAAACAATTATTCTTAAATCCGAAGAAAGTTATATCATAGATGATACTGGTATTCTATTACAACCAATATGTCCAAAATGTAAAACAAATTCAGAAAAAAATATTATAATTGCAATGAATGATGAAACTTTTCAATATATTCTAAAAGAACTACTTTAAAGGAAGGTATAAAATGTATGCTGCGCTTTTAGTCACACCCGATGGTGACTATGTAATCACATACGAATCTAAAACAAAAGATGAAGTTATAGAAAAACTAATCAATCGCGGCAGTAATTGGCATTTTTATCCAATTGAATTTATTAAATATCCATTTAATCCAAATGGATATATTGTTGATCATCCCTATGGTACACTAGGCTGGCCAGATAGGAAAATAAAAATTAAGAAAGTATTAGATGCTTTTAAAAAAGCATCTAAATTTTTAGAAGAAAATAATCTTGAGATAAATGATCTTAACGATTACATTGAGCTTGTTGCTGGGTTTCTAAACAAAAGGAGAGTTAGTAATGTGTACAATAATCGGTGCGAAAATAGACGTTAAAAATATAACAGTCAATGAACTAAACTACATTTCTGATTATATTAAAAATAATATATCAGTTAGAGGTAGAGATGGTTATGGATTAGAGATTATAACTGATAATATATACATGGATGAATATAGTATAAAAACAAAATCATATATAGAATTTAAGAATCATTTCACACGTGTATTAGATTATGCTATAAATGATACAAATGAATATTTAACAATATTAACACAATCTAGAGCAATTCCTGAAACTGAAGATAATGTAAATATAAACGAATATCAGCCTATAGTCTCTAGCAAACAGAAATTTATAGTATGTCATAATGGATTGATTTATAATGATAAAGAACTCGCGGCGCAATATAAACTAAAAATCAACTATGACTCACAAATAATTCCTGAACTATTAGGAATTAATTTTTCAAAATTCAAAGACTCTAGTACTAGATTAATCGATACCTTAGCCAACACATATAAAGAATTAAAAGGATCCTTTTCATGTATTATAGGCATTTGTAATGAAAACAAAGATTTATTTAAAAGAAGTATATCGTTTATGGTAAATTACCAACCTTTATATTATATCAAAGGCTGCAATTTTATAATATTCACTAATATTAAAACAGTGGATTGTATTGAAATAGAACCATATAGTGTGGGATTTTATGATTTGAGAAATAAAAAATTAATTACAAATCAATTATAAACATTGTTCTCAAGAAACCAAATCAATTGGAAGCGGAATAAATGTTTGAGTACAAGGAATTTATTAATCTAACACCTAAGCAAAAAGTTAAATATTTAGAAAATTGCATTAAAGAAAATAGTTTATTTGAAGAAATCCTAGTTAGAGTGTTTAATTCGAATTATCATTACGGCGCGCGTTATACTAAAAAAGAAATAAATAACCTATTAAACATTTGCCAACAGATAAATCAAAATAACAATAACTGTGATTATCAGAAGATATTAAATATTCTTGATAAACTCTTGTCTATTAGACAAGGTAATAGAAAAGAGTTCATAAAAGAACTAGTACTAAATAAAAAAATAAATATCAATGAGTTATTTCTATTACTATCAATTTTAAATAAAGACATACAAATCGGTAGAAAACAAGCAAGAAAAATTTCTAATAAAATCGAATACTATCCATTTCAACTAGCAGAAAAATATTCGAATTCGTTAAGTAAAAAATACAATAAATTATATGCTCAATATAAACTTGATGGACTAAGATTTATCTACATACCAAAATTAAATATATTTGTTACGAGAAATCAAAATATATTAACCAGTAAAACCAATCCAAATTTAGAATATATAGAAGATAACTTTGAAAAACTAAGAAAAGTTATAAGAAATTTAGATGACGTAGTTTTTGATGGCGAGATTTATTGTATAGATTGGAACACTACATCTACTATAGTAAAATCTGAAAAAGATAAGATTACAGATAATAACATTATTAGGCATTTGAAATTTAACATATTTGATATAATACCGGCCGATGATTATTTAAATTACAATCCGCATAAAGATATTGTTTCGGAAATAGAATATCATAGAAGATGCAACGCACTTAATAAATTAAAAGACAAAATTAAAAACATTAGTCACATTAACATACTTGAAACATTTGAAATCAATAATGAAAACGATCTAAATAAATTATTTAACGAAGCAGTTAATAAATACGGTTATGAAGGTTTGATGATTAAAATACCAGAAGAATACTATTATGATAAGAGAGTTAAAGCTTGGACTAAATTAAAACCAGAAAAAGAAATAGATTGTGAAATAATTGATGCTATAGAAGGCGATGGAAGACATATAGGAAAACTCGGCGCGCTATTATGTAAACACAAAGATAAAATCTTCAAAGTGGGTTCTGGCTTTACAGATGAAGACAGAGAACATCTATGGCACAATAAAGATAAACTAATTGGCAGAATAGTAGAAATAAACTATCAAGAATTAACAAAAGACGGCATACCAAGATTTCCAATTTTTAAGCGAATTAGATGGGACAAAACATCTCAATAAGGAGTGTAAAATGAATTACGAATTGTTTTCCCAAATACTTAAAAAGAACATACAAAAATATGTTAAAGAAAATATAGGGAGCGATCGCGCTCCGTATTTCTATAACGAAACACCACAATATCATGATGATAATACATTAGTATATTCCATTAAAAATTGCGATGCATATATACAATTAAGAATCAATAAACAATTACCCACAAAATACGACAGAACAGTATTATATGAAGCTATAGAAAAGATAACTTACTTAATTTCTAGAATGCTATATGATAGATTTTTCTACGGTTATGAAATAGTTATTAAAAATCCATATTTTATAACAGTTTATAATTATGCACATACTGCAATATTAAATATAAAATTAGATGGTAGAATTTATAAACTCAATGATGATGCTAATTTCTTAAATACATATTTAACTGAAATAAAATCATTTTTTGATGTAAGTGCTAGATGTACTGCGGCCAGACATCTACTCAGAGAATATTTATACGAAGATACTGATTACATGTATTATATCGCGCCGATGGCATCAAATTTTTGTTGTATCACTTTCAATAGAAAAAATACTATACTTGATAATAAAATTAGCATAAGAAACATAATTGAAATAGTTATACCCGAAATAATTAAAAATGCAAGTATTGAAATGGCATTCATTAATCAAGACATTTGTATACATATAAACATGGTAGGCAGAATAACAACTACAAAAATTAAACATAATGCATTTGAAATCAATCTAGAAAATCTTAGAGAATTATTAATCTTACTGATTGAATACACTAAACGAACGTCAGATAGAGAAATAATAACTATTGAAAATGAAACGGATATAAATAAATTGAAAGTGCAATTGTTTTAAACAAAAAGTTTACTGGGTAGTTTAAGAATGCGTATAATTAAATACAGTGGTAGTAATAAAGTAGAAATAAGAGCTGAAAGTTCTCCTGGTATAATATATCCGTTTCCGAAAGATTTAAAGAAGATTATAGATTTTATTGGGAAGATACAATTGTCTGAGTTTCATGTTGATAGTTTAGAACTATCAATAAATCCATTACGAATTATTATTTCAGGTACATTTCGAACAATAATTTTTAGTAAATTAGATACTTCTTTATCCTTAAATAACTCTATAAAAGAAATTATCATGTGGTTGTTAAATAATTTTAATACCTCACATATAAGAAAATTGGAAATAACAGAAACTGCAGATTCTGTTTTAATTACTTCTGGTAGTTTTACATATACATTGGTTACTAGTATTGCATTTCATAAATTAATGAATAAGCTATGTATTTATAAAGATTTGATTCTATATAATCTTAATGACGAAGAAATGAACATTGTAAAAAATCAGTTTGATAAGTACACAAAAATAATATGCGAACTAAAATATCCTATCGTTGTGCATAAAGTGGATCAGGAAAATATAACTATAACTAAATACGCTAAACAACGAAAGACAATAAAGAATATACACGAATTAGACCTAATTCCTTTTATAATAGAAACGAATATTCTAGATGATGAGTTAGAGAGATCTATATGCCAATTTATTAAGATGCAACTACTTTAAAGGAGGTTAGAATGAAAATGTTCAATACAATAGAAGAGTTTTTTGAAGAATACTTTCCTGAATATGATGTGTCATATAACATTAATAAAATGTTTCTAACAAAAATGTATTATCCTTATTCTATTTATGTTAAATCTAAAGATGAAAGAAATTATTCTATTAGATTTGCTAATATATGCATTAAAATTGATCTAGATAGAGGCATTGATAAGGAGCAAGAGCAGCTAATTGATAACATAAAACATGTATATGATGATGTGCTTGTTAATAATACGCGCCGTTTTATATCAGTAGATATAGGCAACCTCAGATTAATCACCTCAGTGATATTTGATTTTAAAACTAAACGATTTGAGTCAGTTATTTATGACATTTCCAATCTCGATACATTTTTTACCAATTCATTTCTGTATAAAGTATTAAAAAGAATTGAAGGGAGTAATAATCAATATGAGACTTTACAAGAGATTTATAATAAATATTTTGCCGAAAGACATAAATATATTGATAAAGTAATAGAGCATTTCTATATTACAAGATGTATTAAAAAGGATACAAATGAACCAAAACCATATATAATAATTGAAAATATAACTTTCGATAATGTAATTAATTTTCAGAAATATTTGCGCTGGAATAAAGTCACAACGAAACATTTTAAACAGCTTAAAAAATATTTTACATTCTATTTTATAAATAGAGTAGTTTCATATTTTAATATGATGGCTAGAAAATTTGATTTGCCGGTTATCAAAATAAGTGAATTAAATACTAGCAATATATCAGGCGAAATTAACGATAGAGATTTAAAAGCATGTCTAAATATGCTAAAAATAAACATTAACATAAGCAGAATAATTGAAAATAGAAATAAAAATAATAAAAATGTAATCGACGAAATAGAGAAATATATACCAATTGTATTGTAAAACTACTTTAAAGGAGACGGAAGTGCAAGTAAAATTCGACGTGTTTGTTAAAGGAGATCAAGTACATGTATATCCTTATATCGAATTCGAGAAGAAGTTATTATTTATCAAATATAAACAAAGATACGATTTGTTAGAAAGCGATAATATAGATAGCAACTATATGTATATGCCGGCTGATGTTATAGAAAAAATTACTAATAATCGTAACGATATTCTTAAAATAAACGCACTGAATATCGAATTCTTAAATATAGAATTAGATTTATATAGATTTTGGCATAGTAATAAAAATAGTTTATCTACAACAATCCGCGCGGATATTCCTATAGAAACAAATGTTAAGCAGATAAGCAAAGATATAAAGAAGATAAAAAAGTATATAACCAAATGGTTCAACAAACAATTAGATAGATTACATAAAAGATATCAAGATGAATTGGAAAAGGAAGATTATATTAAAAAATTTGAGGATGCTTTGAAGAAAGCAATTAAAGAATAAAATAATTGGGATATAAAACAATTTAAATTATAGATAGTGTAACTATTAAAAACATTACCTAGTATTCTTATGGTATATTCAAACAACTTAAAGGAAGCGCAAGATGAAGCTAACTATAAAACTTGATATTAACGGTATACATATACATGGTGATATAGGATTAATGAAACAATTAAATAACGATTTATATAAATATGTTAATAGCATTATAAATAATAAATACTCTTTCGGCACAATAGTAGAAATATATGATAGTACATTCAAAGTAAGTTATAAAAAGTTCTCGATATTTAGTGTATACAGAAATGTAGAAGACTTTAGTAACAAAATAAATAGATATTTGTCTATACTAAATACACTAGCATATATTAATATTGTTAAAAATAACAGCAACATTGAAGATATTGAATTTGATCTGTTAGATAAAGTTGTTAGAATCAATAATAATAATGACGCTCAAATTCAAATAGAAGATTTAACAAAAGAAAGTATAATTATAAGATATTTTCATAATTTAATTTTAATTTATGAAGATAACAAATATGATTTGCATAAAATTACAGAATATATAAATGAGCTTTATTCATCTGTACATAAAAATATTTATTCAAAATATTTAACCATAATCTCGGAACAAGAAAACGCAATATTTGAGATATTAACTCTTAATGTTGAAGATTTAACTTATAGAAAATATAGATTGGTCGATAACATATACGATGCAGTTATACATGGTATTTTAGGTGTATTATTTAACGATAATAAAATATTAAAAGAATTAGCGAATTTGCATAAATTGAAACTATTTTAAAGGAGGTAATTAAATCATGAAGTGTTTGGAATGTAAAGGTGATTTAAAACTATACGGTGCCGCTGCTAGAAAATCACATAATAAATATTACTTAACATCCCTATGCTATATTTGTGAAAACTGCAATAAAATGAACATTTTTTCAACTAGACCAAAAATCATACCGAATTTAGATATTAACTTAATTTACATACCTTTTATGAAAGAGTTAGATCATATTAAAATATTGTTTCCTGCTAACAGAATTATTATACATGGTATTGATAAAAAAGATAAAGAGATTACTGTGCCTATGGCGTATGACACAAAAAATTTAGTCAATATTATCAATAACTTTAATCTTAATGATTTAGATTTGCAATATATCGACCCAGAATATAAATGTCTCAATTGTGGGTCAAGAGAACACAGAATTAATGGAATTAATATAAATATTTCTAAGAATTTTACAATTACACGGGCGATAATTAAATGTTCTAAATGTAAACAATCAAAAACATATAATTTTTATGATTCACCTATTCAAATACCACATATAGATATTATTAAGCAGAAGTACGAAAAATATGTTTCAAAATTAGATAAATATTGTATTTATTTATCAAATATGGGAAATGTAATATTATATGGACAAGATATAAATACAAGTTATAGACTGAGATATATCTTATACAAGTATAATAGAGATGAATACAACAATATTTTATTGCAAATTTATAGGCGCATAAAACTACTTTAAAGGAGGCACAATGAAAAAAATCGACGTAGAAGAAGTTTTTATTGCGATAATTTTATGCGGTGTAATGTTATTTGCATCTGTAATATTCATATCAGTATCAATTAATGAACAAAAAGTCACAAGATGTAAAGTAAAGGAAATAGAAACTAAAATTAGCAAAATAGAAGATATTGATAGAAGAATTAAAGATATCAATAAGAAAATTGATAATGTTGAAAAGAAGGTAGATAGCATAAATAAAAAGATTGATAAGTTTAATCATATTGCTAATAATATAGCTGCGATAATTAAACATGTTAATAATAAAATCGATAATAAAACCGCAAATATAATAGCATATAATATTATAGAGGCATCTCTCAAATATAAAGTGCCTATTGAATATATAATTTCTGTTATGTGGGTTGAATCTCATTTCAACCCACATGCTTATAATAAGAGAACTAAATGTATCGGTTTAATGCAAGTAAATCCAAATATTTGGATATCAAACAATGAATTAAGTATTTTACTATACGGCATAAGAACTAATATTATGGTAGGTACATATATATTAAGATATTATTATGATAACTATGGTAACTGGAAAGATGCTATTATAGCATATTATGGTATGTCAACATATGCAAAGGAATATTATGTTAAAAAAGTATTATGGAAAGTGAAATGGGTAAAAAAGAAATTAGTTCAAAAAAGTTAATACTACCTTAAAGGAGGCCAGAATGATCAAACTAGATAGAGAAATAGTTTTTAGAAAACTTAAAGAACTTCCTACACTTTCTAAAGTTGAAATAGGTTGGGGGTTATGTTCTAAACAACCAGATATAACAATTAATGGTAAACTATATGAAATTCCTCGGGATTTACATAAAGAACTTTATTCATCTGAATCGCCAATTAGTATAGGTAATGGAAGATATTTACTATCCTATAAAAAATGTTTAAAGATTCGAAAATTTGTTATAGTAGATAAAAAATTAAGCAACTGGAAATATATAGGTGAGTTATCACATATATCTTCATGGGGGCGTGATATAAATGATGAAGTATTTGACTGTCATATTCAACATTTATTTCTATTTCTAAATTTGGAAAGAAGACACGGTGATGTACTTCTAATTGATAACAATATTCTTGTTATAAACGATTGTGCGAAATTTCGTATATTTTATCCAGAAATAGTAAATCTGAAAGATTTACTTTATAATAAATTTCCGCCACCTCCAAATGATGGTAAATTAGTATTTAAGGAAATTACTATTCAACCCCCTAAAAAACTTTTAAACAAATGGATACAACAAGTATGTAATACACATGGTATAATGCCAGAAAATTGGAAGAAATATGGTAGAATAGTTAGAAAAGTACAAAGAAAAGCAGAATTATATGCTGCATGGAAATTATTAAGAAAAGGTAAACAAGTATATCTTCCTAGTCATATAGTTTATTACGATGATGAAGCTAATTTGCATACATATTGTTTAGTAGGAACTCCAGCTATAAGAGGAGTATTTATTGCTGAAAAAGAAGATTATATTTTCGATATCTTCTCTACGAAAGAACCTGTTTATAAAATAAAAACTTCAGTGCTCTAACTACTTTATGCTCCTCCATTCCTACTTAAACTTATTAAAAATTAAGTAGGAATTTTGGAGCACGGAGATTCATAAAGAACCTCATTACTACCCACTATCCCTTTAGATAGGGATTCGTGGGATACCTTTAAAAGTAGGTTATATAATGAACTCTGAATATCAGACATAAATATTCTTATAGGTCTCGCTAACTTATCCAGCCAAATATTAAAAGGCAAACAATTAACTATATCCTTTCTGACTTTCTTAATGATGTTCAAAGCGCCGTTGCAATCGGCATTCCAGATTTTATTAAGTTTTAAATCTTTGAAAAGACCTCTTTTTATTCTCTTGCCGTTATAAGATTCTTTCTTTGATGGTTGTTCAGTTAAAGCTGAACATTTAGATGTATAAGATTCATCTACTTCCACAACTTTAATACCGAATTTCTCACATTTGTATTTTAATTGCTCAATTAACATTCTAAAAGGCAAATAAACAAAATTTTGATTTGTTCTATCACCCAAATTAATTTCTTGTTTACTTTCAATTGCAGATTTACCTATTATAACATGCTTAATACCAAATAATAGAAATAAGGTAACTAATTTGGATGTAATTTGATGGAACATACTTTTAATTCTTCTTGCTCTATAACGTTCTAATTTACGCCTCAATATTTTATTTTCTCTTGATTGTAACTCAGCTTTGATTTTATTATACCATTGATTAAACGACTTAAACTCTTTACCATTAATTATTAATGACTTAAATTCTGGATGATTGGAAACAATAGTCATGAGATTATCTAGTCCTAAATCTATACCAGCTACATATTTATCGTTCTTTATATTAGATAATTTAGGAATGTGTATTTTATATACTACCTGTATGTAATAGTCGTCTAATTTCTTAACAACTCTCACAGAAGTGATTTTTTCCTCAAAATATTTAGGTAATTTGATTTTAATATTGGATTTTTTTGAATTTAATTTTAGTTGTATTACTCTACCTTTAGCTGATTCTATAATTTTAAATACTAAACTGCTAAATTCAATAGAGCAATTATTGACTCTTTCTATTTTCTTTGGTATTGGTGGTTTTGGCGGTGATTTAAATTTTGTTGGGTCTTTCTTATATTCATGAATAGCGGCGAAATATGATTTATAATTATTTGCTATTTCTTTGATTAATGCTTGAAATAAAGCATTGCCTAAATATTCTTTAATATTCTTTAGTTGTATATACAATTGTTTGTTTATACTGTCTGTTAATAATTCAGTTTCATATTGTTTCTTGAGTGAGATTTTCTTACTATAATCGCCACGGTTATAAATTTTACCAGTAAATAGTAAATTAAGATTTTGCAATGTTATACCTATTTTGACAAAAAATTTAAAATTTCTATTGATTAATAAATAAAACATATTCTTTGCATGGACATATGTCTTACATAACTTCATAACTTTCTTCTTTCTATCACCTCGAATTCTGATTTCCAGAATATGGTTGATTGTCTTCACCTAATAACTCCTTTGCTTTCTGCTCTAATTCAGAAATTTTTTATAACTTCGCGCACCATATAATTTCATAGCGTAATAATGAATAAGATGAACTAATTCTTCAATTATATCTTTTGTAGTATCATCATGATTATCAATCTGTGATATGACTATAAGTTCTACATCATGTAATTCACATAGTCTTTGTACTAGATCAAATCCAATTCTCGTAAGTCTATCTTTCGAAGCTATTATAACTTTATCTACAAGTTCATAACTTATTAGTTTAATTAATTCGGAAAATCCCTTTCTATTAAAATTAACAGATGAACCTACATCTGTTATAATTTTGATTTTTCTAATGGTATTCCTAATTTATGACAAAATTGTTCGCAAAATTGAACCTGATTTTCTAAATGTTTTCTGTGACTTAGTCGAAACTCTAGCATATATAATTGTATGTTTAGTTTGTAATTTGCCAAGCTGGTATAACTTACGAAGATGTTGTTCTGTATACCTTCTATGACCGCCTGGAGTGCGTTATGGCTGTAATAAATCATCGTATTTTCGCAATGTAGATATACTTAAACCTGTTAACTTACTAAATTCCTCCAAAGTATACATGATTCCTACTCCTTATTAATTTTTATAGTAGATTTTACTATCTTCTAATAGATTATTCACTATTTTTTTGTCTATTAATAGTACTGTTTTGTACTACATATAAGCAAAAATAAAAATACCTGGGGCGTATAAAAATACAACCCCAGGTATTTATTAATTTATTAGCTACCTATCGGCGATACATTATCGGTAACATTAAGCAGATTAGCTATAAGATCATCAGCGCCAATTGAAGATTTATTATCAGACGCAAATTTATTAAGGAAATCTGCAGCTAATTGTTTTAAATCAGGTTTATAATCATCTGTTAATGGATATCCATCAAATCTATATGTATATGTCATTACAACTTCAGATTGACCTGCAAGGTCATCATCTAGTGCATTTGATTGATCGTCTTGCGGTACTATACCTGGATACGCCCAAACATTTTCTATATGTTTAGGTGTAAATGTAGAAAATGCATTACCAGTTGTATATCTATTCATCGCGCCGATAGGCTTTGTTTTAATTACTATCATATTTCCTTTATATTCTTTAGGAGTAAATTCATTTAGTGCAGACATGCCTGTATATGGATCAAATAACATATTAATCCATTTACTATGAATTCTCCATATTGGAGAATCTTGGTAATCATAATATGTTACAGAGATATCTCTGGAAAATGTAGAACCTGCGGCGTAAGAATGTTGTACGCCGCCCATAGCATTAAGATCAATCAAATTAAGTGTTTTCGAATGCGGTGTAAAATTAGTAGCTGTAGCTGAAATCCATTTTCTAGCAAATTCTCTTTCCTGATCATTAAAAATACCATCAGGAAGATCTATAATAACAAAGAAATATCCTTTTATTTTTGGATGTATTGCAGATTTACCTATATTAGCTCTTGTAATTACATCTGGACTATTAGTACCAATTACATTAATAAGTTCATCATATGCCATGATTCGTGGCTCCTAATTTTAAAATTATTAAGGAATAGGGCGGGAATATTATTCCCGCCCGAAATACAAAATTAAATTATCTAACCTTTAAGGATACAACGATAAATTCAATAGCTCTAATGAATTTAACATCAAGATCAATATATAATGTACTACTTGTATCATCAAATCTTACATTTAATTTATATTCTTTAATTGCTTCTTTTGTGAATAACGGGCCGCCTTCTAACCATTGTTTGAGATAATTATTAACTCTTCTATATGCTTCTTTAATTACATTAGTAGTAGCTTTTCTTTGTAGTAGATCTTTAAGTATTTTTGGTATCTCTTTTCTAAATGTATGTATAACTTTTACAACATGCGCGCGCTGTAATATAGAAAGTCTCTTATAAGTAGTGAATTGTGTTGGTATATAAGTACCATCAGGTTCTTTAATAGTTGGGTTGATCTGCCTATTGGTTAATTCATTAGCTTGGGCAAATATAGGAGAATAACTTAACTCAATAGGATCCTGAATAAATGCTTTAAACATAGCAACGGGTTCAGCAATACCTTGAGTATTATCTACATTTAGATGACATTCAAGAGCATGATATGTGGGCGGGAACCAAACAGTTTTACCTGTATAAGGATCAGTCATTTTTCTATATTGGGAATATAACATAACATTGTATGTGGCATATGGTACATCATTTAATCTAGATTCAATATCTTGAGTATATTTAGTATTAAACGGCATAGAAATTAAACCTAATACATCCTCTCTTACATCACAGAATTCTCTCATTGCAGCCTTAACTGTGAGAGGATATCCTGGATCTACTACATAATCGATTGGATAATATTGATATTGTGTATCTAGTAATTTAACACAATCTTCAGAATAAGTACCATTGAATACAGATGTTAATAATTTATTTGCGACGCTCCAATCCAATTTACCAAATGAATCAAATAGAGATCCATCGGAACCGTTTTCGAAGTTAATCTGATCAGAGAAAGATTCTACTACTAATTTTCTTGCATAAAGAGCTTCTACATCATTAGCACCGGCGCCATATAGAGATTTAACTTTATCTTCATTTGCAATTACTCTGATAAATTCAGAATCTTCATTTATTCTAGTAACAATGTATAATTCTCTACCTGTAGTAGGATGTCTTACTGTATTGCCTGCAATTTTGTTTACTAAAGATGCAGTAATGGGGCCTTCTAATAATTTAACAGAACCATCTTCTTGTTCTTCATAAACATATATATCAACAAACATATATGGGAATAATGGATCACCTTTCTCATCTACATACATTTGTTCTAAAGTTGTATTTCTTACAAAAGATATTTTGATTTTGTTATAGAATTCGCCGCGACCAATTGGATAGAAAGTAAATACAGAATCATTAAATCCAGGATCACCTTTTAGTTCTTCTACTGAATTGGCATTAGATACAGAATCTAAAGTAACAACAGGTACTTTATGTACAATCGCGCCTGTATTAACACTTACAGGCTTATCTAATGTAATAGTATTACTAGAAGTATCAATATTAACAACAGTATATACATTGTTAATATCTTTATTAAAGAATATCTTATCATTTATAGAAATTTTAGATACATCATCTAATTCAATATCAGTAGCATCTGTATAATTGTTCTGTACTACAGGATTGGGCGAATAATCATTAATATTAACAGAAATTCTTTTATTAGCTAATGTTGCATCATCAGGCAATACTCTAATGAGATATACCTTATTAGTATATAGAGATGCTTTTAATGCAAAATGCAAACCAAATCCATATTTCTCAGGATCTGGTTTTCCATAAACTCTTTCAATTTGAGTAGGAGAACTCATTAATTCTATTGTTTTATCCGGGCCTTTTGGAGATAAAATTGGTATGAATACTACTCTATCGCCCGAGAAATTTGGTTCTACATAAGATACATCTTGAACATAGAATTGTATTTGGGGCATAGTTGTTAAAGACATGTCTAACTTCTCCTTCTTATACACAAAAAGATCAAAAAATAAGAATGGAAATTATTCTTTATTTATCAGGTTTATAATAGTATTTTTTGAAATATCGATATATTAATTTTGATGCTTCATCAAAAGTAAAACCGGTTAGGTTGTATTTAGTTACAACATAAGATGCAAATATTTCTAAATATTTATTAACTTGTTCGTCTGAAGTGAACTTTCTTCTAATACAAGCTAGTTGTTCTCCATACGCCTCACACTCAAATTCAAATGTTTTTCTTTCAGACCATTTAGTTATACACCTGGGTAGAAATTTAAAGTATTTTAGCCATCTACCTAAAATATATTTTATAGGATTATTCCAAAATTGTTTTGAGTGTCTTATTTCATGCTGTATTAAACAATCATCATGACTATAATCTGGTCTAATAAAGTTAATAAATCCGATATTATAACCACTAAATCTTTTAGGAATAAAATCATCTGTAAATATAACAATTATAGGAAAGATCTTCTTATATAACTTACAGAAGAATGACATTTTTTATATCCGCCCGCAATTATTTATTATAAAACAAATAAATTAGAATAATAAATACCATTCTATTCTAACTTTATCAGATGGATCTATATATTTACCAGAAAAGCATACATGTGCAAATATACCTTTAACTTGATTATTAGAGTTATCTACATAGAAAAGGGCTGCTTCTGATAATAGAAATGTAGATGTTAGATTATCATCTGATTTAGAAGGATTGACAACTAATGTTACTTTTGCAGTTGTATAAGAATTGGTTGTAGAATCTTTTATTATTTCTATTCCGCCGCCGTCTAGTGTTATTGGTTTTGCGGCGTATTCGATTGTATTACCTTGTTGATCTACATATGATAGATAGTTTGTATTATTTTTAGCAAGTTGTATGCCTTTATAGATAGAATAGTCGTTATCAAGCGGGCCAACTAAAGCTGTTAGATTATCTGATTCAGTTCCACCTGAGCCGATGCCAAAATGTGTAATATTATAAGATCTTAAATCAGATGACGCACCAGTTGATACATTTAATACCTTTTGAACAGCAAATTCTCTACCTTTATATACTACTAGATTATGTGTAGATTCTACTAATTCATCATTAACAAATAAATTAACCATATTAACTTTGTCTTTTAACTTTTTATTCTCAAAGATTGGTATTATCTTTTCCATGACTGCTCCTAGTTCTAATTTATCATTATATTAACATAATCATTGATCATTATACGCGGCGATTTATCAACTACTATATCCTGACTCTTGACATCATTATTATAAAACTCTAGTTGATCTTGGTGTATTTTCTTATATCTAATACTATCAAGTTCATCAAATATACTAATGCTATTAGATTTAGTTAAATCTATTTCTAATGTAGAAATATCGTAAATAATGTTTCTTATTCTAATTAACATATGCAATATCAAAGTTTTAATATATTCAATTGGTGTATCATCTTTATTTTCTATTTTTTGATAAATTGTATCAAGATGATCATCTATGTTTAAATTATCTTTTTTAGAGAAAGTATTATATAGACATGAAATATCAAGAATATGTTGTAGTGATTTATTTAGAATAGATAAAATTGTTTTTTTGTCATATCTAATCGGCGCGTTATCAATATTCTGTTTTGTAATATATATAGATTTAACAAAAGATTCAATATATAGATTTGTGAGTTTATCATTAATAGTCAATAGTATATAATCAACAATTTCACTTAAAATCAATATATTTACGGGCTTATAATAGTTGATAAATTGATATGAAATCCTTTCTTCAATTGGTATTTGTTCTGCAAATAAGTAGTTCTTGATAAAAATATCAATGTATGGCACGTTATAGAAATTTATACTAATAGATTTTTTTGTTTTTATTATTAGGCTATATAAATCGTATTCTTTATTCGTAGAATTGTTATATACACTATTTAGATACTGTATTAATGCTGGGTATTTTGCATATAGATAAGATTGTAAGTCTATAAAATCATATTCTGTCGGCTGCGGGTGTGTTAATTGTGTGAACTTTTGCTTTATGTATTGTTTAAATTTATCATATGTAGATTTATCCTTAATTTTATTGTATTTAGATATTACTGTTTCTATTTCTGAGAATGATATTGTATTATTCTCGGCGCTATATTGTACTTCTACAATTGAAGGTTGATTTATAGTTAATTTAGAAATATTTTTAAATAGAGCTACTATGTAATAGTAGATTCTAATTATATCTTCAAATTGAACCTCAAATGTTTTATCGTAATATAAGATAACTTTTCTGCTCTTTAAATAATTAAATATTATCTGCGAAATTATCTCATTCATTAATGATATTGTTTGTTGGTTATTTGAAACGATTAATAAAATATTAGTTTTTTGAGGGGATACTGCGTTATTATTACGAAATTGTGTTAGCCACTCATTTTTTGTTATTAATAATTCAGGAATACTATTGTATGCAGTATCATATGATATAATGGAATATTTACTTTCTAAACTTGCTGGAGGTTTGATAATCCATTCAGGAACTAAATAAACATCATCTAAGTCTTTATTATAAACAAGATTTAATTCCGCAATATAAATATCTTCGTCAAATAAATCTACTATATCTTTAATAAATTTAATAGTTGATTGGTCTGATAAAAATAATTGTAGTGATTTTAGTATTTTTTGAATATCTACTATTGATAGTTTGTTAATTAAATGTTCTGGTATGCCGTAAGTTAGTAATATTTTTTTAGATAAATCTATTGATGAAGTAAAATCATGAAAACTTAGTATTTCATCTAACTCTTTTGGAATATCCTCATATAAGTCCTTTAATAAATGATTCTTAATTATATCGAGAATAATAGATGTTATCAGAATATCATTATTATTAAAGTTGTTTAAATTAGTTTGGATTTGATTTATAAGCTCATTAATTTTATCTTTATCTATGGTTGCCATTTTAGTTTATCCAACAAATATAATAAAACGATTATCTTTTCTAAATCAGAACTATAACTATTAATGTTAAAAGTATTATTTGATACGGATTCATCAATTAAAGCATAATCTACATTGACTGGGCTTATTGATTCTTGAAAATATTGATTGTTTTGATAGTAATTCAAATCGCCGCCCGTGTTATTTAAATTATTATAGTCCTTAACAAAAATATTCTTAGGTTTAGGTAAATGTTTATAACCAAATGGCATATAAATATCTAAATGATGAAATTTCTTATTTGCTTTAGATATTGCATCGTATATCCATTTATTGATTTCGTAAAAGACATATTTATTATCATTATATGTTATCTGAAGTAATTCGTCTGAAGTTAATAATGTTTTTAAATACTGTTTATATTGTGTATTAATTATGTTAACAATTTTTGTTTTTAGCGAGTAATCCTCTAATGGTATATATTCTTCTTTCGCATAATCATAGATATATCTATTATTAATATTTAAAGAAGCTAGAATATTATCTGGGTTGGAAGTATCAAGTTCAGTTAAAACAGGCGCGGGTTCTAAATCTAATTCATATACAGGCAAATCATTAAAATTATTTAACGGTACTCTAAAATTAGTTACTCTATATAATACTAGTTTTTGATCATTAGGTGTGTAAAATTGGACTAAATCACCAATATATACTTTTGGTATAGTGTATATTTGGATGTTAAAAATAGTTGAAAATCTAGAGAAATCTTTATCTTGTTCATTTGATGTCATATTAATGATAGGTGAAGTGTAAAATGCGGGCGTGAATTCATAAACATCAAATACAATACCTGTTAAATTCTTTCTGTATTTATCAAAAGTTAACAGTGCATCTTCATCATATGTAGACTTATCCAAATTAATATTTAGATATCTAATAGGTATACTTGTTGTTTTAGCGTTCAAATAATATTTTGATATTCTAAGATATTCCTGGTATATATTTAAAACTTCTAATGGATAATTGTACATATTATACATAACTTTTCTCTTTAAATGTTTAACATTAATTAAAAATAGTTAGAATGCTAAACTGATTACTGTGGTTTCAACATCAACTGTAAGCTCTATTAATATTGTTACTGTCGCGCGATCATACTGTTCTAAATTTTGAATTGTTATTTTATTAACTTTAACGTAAACACCAAATAAATCTTGAATTTGAGATATTAAATCTGTTATTTCACTATTTATCGCTAATTGAACTATAGAAGTATTTCTTGTTTGTAGTTTTTCGTGTAGAGTAGTTCCGAATTCCGGATCAAATGGATATGTACCTTTTCTTATCCTAAAAAAATTAGTTATATAGTTTCTAACAGCTTCTTTTATATCTGTTATATGTTTTAAATCATATTCACCACACGCCAGAGAAATATCATGTACATTTGATAAACTATTATTTGTTTTTAATATAGTATTATTTAGATACTCATAAATAATCTCTCTTAAATTTAACGGCAAACTATCTACTTCTATTTTATCTTGAATTCTTATAGATAATGGTAACTGGTTTAAGATTGAAATAGGTAATTTCTTTGTTTCAATAATCATGATTGGTTACCTGTTGATTATAAAAAATTAAAGTATTTTTTGCATTTGATGCATTTTCTGTTTTTGTATTTTAGTTTTCTGTTTAAATGAATCAATAAGCGTTTTACTTAACTTTTCAAAAACAGGATAAGGCAGGTTAATAAATTCATTAAATGATGTAAAATGATTTTCTGATACTGTATATAATGTTTCAAATAGACTAATATACTCATTTAGATATGATTCTTGTTTAGTTTTATGTTCAGTAATATTAATAAATTCTAATAGTGGTGATAATGATAATAGTATTGTGTTTTTACAATGAGGGCATTTTAATTCGTATCTATAATTAGGGCAGTATACTTTAATATTATTTTGGTAGAAAAATAAAAGTTGATTATAGATATTAGCGGGCAAATTAACAATTAACTCATATATTTCATCAGGCTTATCTAGTATTTCATTTTTATTAGAATCATTATCCGTAGTCAATATAATCTGTTTTGTGTGTAATGTTAATTCAGTATGTATATCTAAAATAGATCCATATTTCTCTATATTATAGTTTATTGTTTCGGTAGTCAATCCGCGCACTTTTATAAGATATGTATATATATTTGGTATAAACATTATGAATTTAATGCTAGTTTGATTATCTATTTTATATTCAAAATTGAAGTCGTATTCGAAATATGGTTTATTTTTATTCCATATTTTAATATTCTTTAGACTAATAAATTCTTTCAAGGAAATATCATATTTAAAGTTATTCTCGCAAATGGGGCATTTAATTGGTTTTTCATATGAATCATTTGTTTCGTATGTGCATAACGTATAAGTATATGCTATAGACTCTATTTCGTAATATGAGACATAATATAAGAAATTTTCAAATGTTGAGAAATATTCTTTAAATTGCACAGGAATCAGATTAAAATTTTGATAGAATTTATGTAAAATAAACTGTAATTTCATTGAGAATGATAAATTATTTGCCGACCTTATCTCAATTAGATCTTTTATTTTTAAAGATGGGGCGCCTATTTCGGCCCCCAATATATTAAAGATAACAGTAGACGTATTATATTCTAGCATATTAAATTACCTACATATTACTTACGATCTATTTACATTAATACTCTTGTGATGAATTCAAAAATCGGATGATAGAATATTTCCGTTTCTTTTTCACATTCTGGGCATTTAATCTTATATGCATAGTTAGGAATATATTTAGTAAATTCATCATTAAATCTATTTAATACTTCTTCAATAATATTTTCGGGCAAAGATTCTAATACAATTTTAATATCATACATATTATCAAGTATGGTTTTATTTTCACCTTCGGGTTTATCTTTCTCAATAATTTCCATTGTATTGGTAATAAACAAACATCTTTCTACATTAGATGATGTTAATGTATATAATGGCAAATTGGTTCTTTCATTAACTGACGTTTCATTCAAAATCTTTTTAGAAATTGCTATTTCATGATAAAGCGTTGCGATTTTAGTATTAAAAACAATATCAATATTATCATCAAGTTGTAGGCTAATAGTATAAACATAATCAGTAAACGGTTTTTCTTTATCCCATGTTTTAGAAGTATTTTCAAAATTGGAATATGGTAATTTATCTATTTTATTAGTCGCCTCGCAATATGGACATACAAATTCATAATCCTTCATATATTCAAATGTAGCTATATTCAATGCATGGAATAACGCAATAACATCAAATATAGATTCTGATTTTAAAAATTTTTCAAATGTGATTATCTTGCTTTCATCTTCCTCGTTAACATTTTTACCTTCTAGTATATGGCTATATATAGTGAAATATAATTTTTCAGTAATTTTAGATTCGGGCTTTCTAGGATTGATTATCTGTTTTAATTCTTGCTCATCTTTACCTTTCAATGGAGTAATGGTATATTCATGTAAAGATATTGGTGTCTTAATTTTAGTATTTTTTGATTCAATTGATTTGTTAATGATGTTTAATACGCGCGATACTTTACCAATAGAAGACATAAATTACCTCCTAATATATACAAGTTAGTTTTTTAATTTATTCATATAGATATTATAATTAGAACCATTTTATTGGAGGTTAGATAATGTACAAATATATTATACTTTGGTATTACGACCCAGAAACAGGAAAACCTGTTTTTAGAGCAGGTGTTGAAATCAATATGGATAAATATGAAACTGGCCTCAATAAATTAAAATTATATACATTACAATTCGGTCAAAATATGCATGAATTATTATCTGATGAATCAATAAAAGAAACTTTATTAAGTGATAAAGACATTAAATATGTTATTGATATAACAGAAACATTAATAATGCTTAAACTAATAAAAACCATTCAATGCACAAAAGAAACAATATTCGATGTAGATGAGTCATTAGGAAAAAATTGGAAAGAGATGATGCAAGAAAACTTTGAATACTTTTACAATTTATTATCTAAATATGAAAATCTTTAGTATATAACTATAGCTATAACCTTAAATTAACAATACAATTCATAAAGAAATGTTCGACCGTATTTTTTATTGACACCAAAAAATGTCTGTGATGGTTTTGAGATTAGATTTTTATTGAAAGAATATTCATCTATGCCTTTTAATGAACCATTAACTATTATGCCACCTAAAGGTCTATTAATAGTTAATGGTTGATGAAAATGCCCAATACAAACATAATGCACAGGCATATTATAAGAAGATAGCATTAGTTCTTGTTTATTAGTATAATCTCTTAACATACCGTAATATGGTATAGAATTCCAAATCCTAATATTATCGCCGTGACTGAATACTATATTATGATCTTGAATTGTGACGAAAATAAAGTTAGATTTAGGTATAAAGGATTTAAATTTGGGCTTATTAGGAATTTTATCCTGATTAAATAATATTGAAATTTCTCTTTCGGTTATTTTATAAACTAAATAATCATAGGAAGATGATGGATCTTTATATTCTTTTTTCTTTGTGGTACGCCCATGGTTTCCAGGAACACCATAGAAATAAATTTCATCAAAATAATTGGATATGGTTAGAATAAATGAAGTTAATAATGTAGATGTATATAATATTTGATCTGCTATATTTAATGAATTAGTTTTATCTAATTCATCATGTAGATTATTACCAGATATCATATCACCTAAACAAACAATATGAATTCTTTTAATAGTTGAAATATTTCTATGAAGCATAGTTAATTCTATTATTTTATTTGTTATTTTTTCTAATCTTTCGCGCGCGATTTCCTCATTATACTCATTTAAATATCCAACTACTTCAGGATTAACAGTTTCACCTATATGCCAATCAGATAATAATATTACTACATCTTCTTCATCTTTATTAATATCAATATCTATATTTTTTGTATTGCTTATATAGATATTATTATTTTGAATATGAAATGGCTCTATTTGTTGTATATATTTCTCAATATTATTATTGATAAGGTTTAAAATATCATCATTATGTGATTTCTGTTTAGCTAGATTATTATATTTAGTTAATAATGATTTGTATTTGGATTCGTAATTTTTATATTTGGAATATATTTCCTCAAATGTACCGTTATACTCTTTAAATAAATTTGCTAATTGACGTACTAGCTTAGCATAATATATTGATATATTATACTGTTTAGAAATTTTATGTGCGCCGATATGTTTATTAGTTTGTTGTTCTTTTTTATAAATCTCAGTAGCAATATGGTATAATTCGTTGATGTTCATATATAAACTCCTAAACTACTTTAAAGGAGACATAATGGTTAAGTTTTGTTGTAAGAAAAACGAAAAGTTTATGCTGTCAGAACATGAAGTAATAAACCTAATTAACAAATATATTCATAATATGGTTGTATATATATTAAAGGCAACTATAGATTTTGATAGAATGGTTACACTAGAATTTGTTATGGATAATAAGTATTTATCAAATACAGTAATAGTTAATATTAATATGTTAATTGATAAAGAGACGATAAATTCTAAAGATGTATATAATACAATAGAGAAATCCCTATATAAAATTACGCGGTTTGATTTTGAACATATTTATGATAGAATAAATGTTCAAGACTATGGTTTAAAGATTGATGAGTTTTTTATTCCGAATGATGTATTTAGTCTTATTGACTTTAATTCAAAATTTTACGTCAATGAAAGTATATATTCTATGTTATTGGTGCCGCCGCAATATATAGACGATTTTATAACAGAATCGGAAATAGACGATATACATGATAATCTTATCTTATTGATAGATGAGATCGAAGATGTAATTGACGTTTGGAAATATCCTATTACTATTGTTTTATCCGGACATAATACTTACATATGCAGCAATACATTACGTATTGAAAAAATACCAATCTCTACACATAAGCTAAAAGATATATTATCTAACAAAGAATGGAATGAAGAGAAATTTAAATTAGTTGATTTCTTACTTAAACATCTGTATGGATTATATGATAAAGATATAAGAGATGTGGCCATGAATAAGTTAAAACTGCAAATACTATAGAACTACTTAAAGAGAGGAGCGATGTTAGTTTATGCAACAATTAATAAAAAATATTCCACGTTTATAGAATCTAGAAAAATGAAAAAATTTATAGACAAAATTATTGATTTATTCAATAACAATGTATGCATTAACCTTACTGCATACGGATTTATAGACATCGAAATTTACAGAATATTAACTAGAGATAAAGATAAAGAGAAGTTATTAATATTGGATATTGAGTTAAAACATATATTTAGTTTCATTTTAGAAATGACTAATACTCAAGAAAATTGGAATAAGCTATTTAAGCTGACTAAAAATCCTACCAAGATAGTTAAATACGAATACATCTATAAAAGATTATCTAAAGAATCTCAATTTATTTATTTTGATTCAGAATTGTTGAAATTATTTGATCGCCCTATACCATTATTCAACTTAGAAATATTAGAATTATTCGATCGCGCAGTTTCATTAAATGAAATAAAACAAAACATAAATAAAGCGAGAAAAACATGTACGTAGTAAAGACAAGAAACGATACTTATATTTTAGAAACTAAAAAAGAATTATTATCATTTCTAAAAAAGAACATAAGTAGATTTGAATATATTACAATTGAATATTTATTCGGCATTATGCTAGAAATACTTAATAACACCATAAATTCAGAAGTAATTGATATTTTGTTAAAAATGAGTGAATATAGCGCAGTAAATAATATTGCATTATATCGTAATAATGAATTGGCTATCAATAATTTAGTTTTTGAAAAATGGAGTATTGATAGTCTCCGCAAGCTTCTTAAATATCTTAAACTCGATTACTATGATCCAAAAAAGATTTTTCAACTTGATTGGAAATTTATATTTAGAGATTTGAAAGATCTACTTAATTTCTTAGAGGATTCATATCTATGTGTTTCAAATACTAATAATAATCATTACATAATCGATCTAAGAAAACATATATCTGAAGATAGTATAATTAGTGTAAATAGTGATACATTCAAAATTCAAGAAATTGTCTATGGTGAAAAATGGAAAATTATACTCGATGAATTTGGTACGGAGTATTTTTATATAATCGGCGGGCGCGATGATTTTCTAAACAAAATATCAACACTCCTATGTTCTATACAAAAATTTAATCTAGATATAGTTAAAAAACATATTATTAAATATCTAGCAAAGCAACAAAAAAATACATTTACAATTGATATTCTTGATGAGCTTAGTAACTATATTAATATTGTTATGAAATTCTAACTACTTTAAAGGGGGCGTAAAAATGATTACAGCGTTTATTGAATTGTTTATTATTGTCAACCTTATCTCATTCGTAGTAACACTTATATTAGAAATAATAGATTACTTACAAAAAGATAAAACAGATAAAGAAGCAATTAAATTTGATGAAATTATGAAATATACAGCTAATATTACTAGATGTATTAGTTTTAATAACGAAATTTTAAATAGCATATTAAGAGGTATTGCTGTATTTGTGTGTCTCTTAATTACGCCCGGAATACTAATTGGTAGTAAATTGGCTAATGCAGTTTACAATAATATGAGTAAAACCAAATAGGAACACGGTATGTTCGTCATAAATAATTTAGATAATTTAATAATAGAGACAAATAACAAACATGCATTATTAAAAATATTAAATAAAATTTTTAATTCTGATTCGATTATTATTAAAGATAAAAAGAGAAGATACTACATAAATAATGTTAATCATAAAACTATTAAAGTACTAGAAAAAATATTGGATATCAGATTTAATTTTGAGAACGATATTGATATTTTGGAGATTACAGATAATCTTACATTATTGAAGATAAATCCCATTTGTAATTTTATCATTGATAATTACTTTATAAACAATTTCGATAAAATTTCAAATGAAGATATAACCAATTGTCTAAATAATATTGTTAATAGTCAATATGTAACGCCGACGATTTACATTAAAGACATAGTAAAATATACTAGAATAGAAAATAAATTAATTGGTAAAAAAGATTATAGCAAAGACTTATATGTAATTTATACAACAAATGATCCCGATATTCTTACATTCATTATAAAATGCATCACAAAACATCACCTGAATATAGAAGAATTTATATTTGATCATTATGTATATGCAAATAAAATAATCTTTACAAAATCTATTTTCGAATATTACATCAAACGAGATAAAAATAATATGCTGAGGCTTCTAAAATACCCAAATATCATTAAACGATACAATAACCAAAAATTTGTGATTAAGATGCGTGATATATTTCCAGTTATGCTTTTTAATACTATTATGCCGCCGCAATATTGTATAGGAATAATAGATAGCAAAGAAAAATATACAGAAATTATTAACTACTTAAACATAAGTCGTCTATAAAATCTAAAAACTACTTCAAAGGAGTACGAAATGTACCAAATAATTACAACTAACGGAAAACAAACAAACTGCATAGCCATTGAAAATAAAGAAGATTTATATAAATTACTACATACCTTAACAATTAGTTCATATCAAATAAAAGACTTAAAACAAAATATAACATGTTACATCTGCAATGTTAATGTAGTTAAAACAGATTACACAATCAAAATATTAGATAAAATATTTCAAGATACCAAGTTAAGTAGTAAATATAAACTATTCAGACTAGGACATGTCGATCAATATACATTTCTTGATATTATAGATGAAAAGTATAGTCATGAATATATATGCACAATAGACAGTTTGTATAATTGGAAAATGAGATTTATTATCGATGAAGAATTCTTTAATAAGGATACAATAGCAGAATATATTTACAAAATAGATGAAGAATCCTATGTAACACCAGTCATTTATATTAGCGATATAGAAAAATATATTGACTCCAGCAGTAAAATGGTATTAGATGATAAAGTTATATACGCCGCTAATAATATCAGCATTATTAAAAATTTGATAAAATTAAAATATGATAAAGTTAAGCGGCTTTACTTGGAAGAATTCATATTTAATCATTATGTATATTTGAACGGGATAATATTTGCTAAAGATTTCTTTGAAGATATCATAATAAATGAAAATGCGCTAGATGATCTAAAGATGATATTAACTTGTGCTAAAGATATTAAGAAATACTTTGATCAAAATAATATAGTTGTTACTACTAATATCGCGCCGGTTTTCTTCTTTTCAGCACTTAAACCACTAAAATATACTATTGGTATAATAGATAACATGGAAAAATATAATCAGTTAATCAATCACGCAAAACTAAGAATGCTATAAAATTATCCAGCTTTCATATAGATATTATTTAGAAAAAATATAAGGGAGGTCACGTTGGCAGGTATAATCTTCTTGAGGTAAATTGTGACTGTCTATAAACAATAAATGTTATATCTTATCCTATCTTATTTTTACAAACTACTTTAAGGAGGTTAAAATGAAAAAGTACAAGGTTTTGATTGAGTTTAACAGGTATAATGAAGAAGGCAAATTTGAAGGGCATTCCAATAAATTACTTATTGTGGAAGCAAATGATATTGATGAAATTGATGAAGATTTTATTAGAGAAAATCTTGGATTTGAATTTGATTTTGATATAGTTATAGTATGCGAATATGATAAATATACTGATGATGAAATTTATGATATTTATTTCGATTTGTGTATGTGTACAAGATTTTATGAGAAATATGATAAGCCGATTGTTTATAAGAAAAATTCAATTGGATATTATTTGAAACCGGGTGCGTTAAAGAATATAGAGCCCGATATGATTATCATATATGTTAATGATAGAATTAAGATAGTCAATCCAAATATGACGTTCTCTGAATTGGATAGATATATTCAAAAGAAATTCAATGATGAAATGAAAGATATTAAAATCTATTACGTATTCAATAAAAATGTTGAGTCTGATGATGATATTATATGTATTGATGAATGGGCTAGATATGTAAATTAATTGGGGTTTCGTGCCCCATTTCTTTCTTAATATTTTTAGAGGATAGATATAGATATTGTTGGAAGGTGATAGAATGACGAACAAACTTTCATTACTAAACGATAATTTATTCTTTAATAATAATCAAATAGTCAAATCACAAAACCAAATATATGGCATTATTAAATTATTAGAATCAGTGCCCGGGGAAGTTATCCTACCAAATAAAAAATACATTAAACTAATAAACACTATATATGGATATCATTATAAAACTAACTTAGATGTTGATGATCTAATAGAGCTAAGTGATTACATCGAATATAAAGCAAAAATGACTTCCTTATTAGAAACAATTGAATGCTATCCTAACATCATTTTTACACCAAATAATGTTATTATTAATCTAGAATATAACGAATCGATAGCATTTACAATAAAAATTAGTCATTATTCAAATAAATCTAATAAATTAAATGTTATTCTTGAGGATGAACGTTTCGATGAATTTAGATGCAATTATTATAACATAAATATATATTGCTCATATCTAAACTATGAAATCGGCAAAGAATATTCTAGAAAAATTTATTCTAAGTTTAAAATATTAATTAATGCTTTTGAAGATCTAGATATCAGAATTTCTGTATTATTATCAAAATCAATATTCTATGTACTAATTAAACATTTTGATGTAATAGGTTCGTTTGCGAGAGTTTTTGAATATGGTGATTTAGAAAATAATAACTTTGAGCATAAGATGATTGAAATGTTGAGCGGGATAAAAAACAAAGATATTAAAGAATTAATTACAAATACGGCACGATTAAAACATCTTCAATTAAAGCATTTTTAAAGGAATATCATGCCAGGAATAATCAAAGTTTTAGAAATAACTAAAAAGAAAAATCGAATACAAAGAACACTAACAGAATTAATAGTTCCAAATAAATTAATACTTGCAAATACTAGAGGTATAGCATTATTAGATAAAACAGATAATGATGAACAATTAGAAATAAATTATATTCATATTCTTCATTATAATATTCAGGAACTAATGAAATACTTTATAGAAAATTCAAGGAAATTATCACATTTATTAAATCTTATAAAATTATTTATAGAAACTAACTGTTGCTTAACAATATGCCATAAAAAGAACAGCCCTATAAAAATTGATTTTTCTGTATATAATAGTACGTTAATATTTTCAAGCTATAAAGAATTAAATAATTTCATTAAAAATAATGTATTTTATGAAAATATAGAACCAAGTTCCATTAATTTAATTACTTTCGAAGGTAAAAAAAATAGGCTAAATGAAATAAGAAATAAGTTGGCTAAAATAATTAATATATTAGATCTTGACATATTATACATGACTAATAAGTATGAATTAATAGATATTGATTATAGAACAGATGAAGAAATCATTAATATGTTTTTATGGTATCTGCATATAAACGGTAAACAATATGATACTATTAAAAATTTAATTACGTTAGAACATTTTTAAAGGAAATTTATTATGTGGAAAGAAGTAATAACGGCCGGCGTAATTTTGGATAAAAAATTGCAAAAATTTAAAGAACTACATAATAAACTATCCTACATAACAAAGTACGATATTGATGAATTATATATATGCACTAAAAATTGTTCATTTATAGTTTCTAAATTTAAAAATTATTATTTTAGATTATTTATTCTTGACTCGGAAAATTTTGATTATGCAACATTAGAACATTTATGGGATACTACAATGCATATTATCAGAAATAAGTTTAGAAATATAAAAAATGTGTACTATATCAATTTTAAGTATACAATAAATAATGTAGATATCGAAATTATGACTAAAAGAAATCACAATATAATTTACTTAAACAACATACATAACAAACATAGTAGTTTACATTTTATCTGTGATAAAAATGATGAAATAATAAACCTCTTGTTTGCTAGTTTTTATAAATCTATCTAACGAAATTTAATTAATGCTAAGGAGGATTTATCATGTCTAATAAATACTACACAACTAAGGAATTTATGCAAATTACCAAAATACCGAAATCTACTCTTTATAAGTATATAAAAGAAGGTAAAATAACACCTTATAAATTACCAAATAAACAATATAGATTTACAGATGAACACATAGAACAAATATTAAATATACATAAAAATATAGCTGATAATCATATGAAACTTAATATTATTTATGCGAGAGTTTCAAGTCAAACGCAGAAAAAATATATACAAAATCAAATTAAGTACTGCAAAGAATTTTGTATAAAGAACGGAATAATTATTAATGATATTATATACGATATTTCATCCTCATTTAATTTTAATCGGCCCGGATTATTAAAAATCTTAAAATTATTAAAAGAAAATAAAATCAATAATTTAATAGTATACAGTAAAGATCGTTTAACAAGATTAGCTTTTGATTTGTTTGATAATCTATTCAAAATATATAATGCGAATATAATTGTAATTGACAATTCAGATATTCCTATAGATGAATTAGATAGAAAAGATTTAATTGACGAGTTAGTATCATTTATTCATTATATAACTTCTAAAATATATGGAAAACGAAAATATACTAAAAGCAAATTGAAGGAGATAATCAATGAAGAAATTAAGAAGAGTTAAGCAAATTTTTAAAACAAAGAAATCGCTATATCATAAAGTTGAAAAAATTATGTGTTCATTTAACATAATTAAAAATGAAATGTATAATCTTGTTAATTATTATTATGATAAAACAGGTGATATTAAACCTTTTATAACTGGTAGAAATTTATATTACATAATTACTGGAAATAAAACACTACCATATCATGATCAAAACATACAACAAATATTAAACAATATACGAAATGCACAAATAATAAATCAAAAAGTAAAAACTGATATTATTAATATTGCATGTGAAATAATTAGGCGCGAATTGAAATCTGTCGTAGGTAAATGGAAGAAAGGTCAAAAGGCTTCCTTGCCAAAACAAAAGAATTTTAATGATTTATTTACGTATTCATTAGAAATACCAAAACGAATGATTAAGGATTTAAGAAAAAGAAAGAGAAAACCTGAAAATGCAATATTAATTACTATTCAAAAAGGCATTTATATTAAACTTAAAATTGATAAAAAATTTCCAAATATTAATTGCATAACAATTATCTGGAAAAGAGATATTGGTGTATACTTTAATATTATTTATGAAATAAATCAAGAAGATATTGCATTAAATAAAGATAATTGGATATCAATTGATTTAGGAATTAATAACTTCGCATCAATAGTTTCAAATCATATAGATTCTATTATTATCTCAGGCAAAAATTTGAAATCTTTTAATCAATGGTATAACAAATTATATGCTAAATTACAAACAAAAGGTAATGATAAATTGAGAAGAATATTAACTGATTATCGTAAACGAAGAATTAAGATGTTTTATCATAATACTGCAAATAAGATTATAGATATCTGTTTGGATAATAATATAGGTAAAATTATAATAGGCAATCCAACTACATTGTTTCAGAAAAAATCTAAATATTCTAAGAAATCAAACCAAAATATTAGAATGGTAAATTTAGGAAAATTTATTAATATTTTAAGATATAAATGCGAACAATTTGGTATAGAATTTCATATTGTATCTGAAAATTATACATCTGTTTTGTCATCAATTACCGAAAATATCACAACATTTACATATGAATATCTAAAATCGATATATAGCAAACTCAAGAAAAATCGTATTAAAAGAGGTCTTTTTAAAGACCATAAAATTAATAAAGTTTTTAATGCAGATTTAAATGGCGCATTAAATATAGCTAAACAAATAATAACAAATTTACATAAATTAATTCAAGAACAATTAGATATATACATTGATAAAATTTCTAGGGCAAATAAATTAGTAATATATTTTTAACAAGTATTCCGTGAGTCCTTTAATAGGATAGCGGATAGTAATGCCTAGTATTGGTTAATTATAACCAATACTAGAGACACCTAGTTAGGAATTAAAGAACTAGGTACACTTATTGTTAATCACAATGATCCTGATATATTAAAAATAGTTGAAGAAATAACTGAAAAGTACATAGAACCATACTTAATCAAACTTTTTAATTCAACAAATACAGAAAAATTTGGCTTTTTGGTTGATTCAAAGAATTATATTGATTATTATTTTATCGCGCGCGGTAAAATATTTGATGATTTCTACCGCGCTATTTATGAATTATCAAATATCAAAAACATCTTAAATATTAAATTTGAGGAGTTTAAAAATTTTCTGAAATTAATCCCTTTAATCTAAAATTAATATATTGAATCAATTTTTCAATTGTAAAGCAACAAATTACGGGCATGGTGTATGTTAAAGGAAGTAATCGCGGGCGATTTTATACTAGACGAAATAAATAAAAAAGAACTACAAAATCTAGAATTTAAGATAACACAAATTACAGCAATATACGACATAAACAAATATCATATCAAATCTAACGACTGTAAATTTATTATTACAAAAATTGATTTAAATAGTATTAGACTATTTGTTCAGTCTGATGCTGACTATAAAATGATAAATCGGTTATGGAATACAACTGCTGGAATTATTAAAAAGTATTTTTGGGATATCTGCAATGTAGAAAGTCTCAAGATAGAGTATTTATTAAATGGTGCGCGTATTGAACTTTCATTTAAAAGTAAACTTAAACTTACAATAGATAATGTATACGAGAAATGCGCTGAGCCTCAAATTGTATGTAATAATGATGATGAATCAAAACAAATATGCAAAAAACTCCTTGATAAATTTCCACAAATCAATTTTATTATACAATCAGACAATGATGTATTTTACTTTTATTGGAAAAACGCCGGGTGGTTTTACATAGATAGAACTAGTTTATGCAATAATATAAGTGCTATATATTATAGCATGTTATCTGATATGCGCGCAGAAATTGTAGAAGAGGTAATAAACTATGCTTCAATCCTGCTATTATAGTACTTATCAAAACCCACATATTGTCGCTAAGTATATAAATTTAAGATCAGATCCTACTACTTTTGTCAGCCATAATAATATGATCAAAATACCATCCATCCTCCTAATCTCCTACTCAATAATAATCTAACATAATACTTTGAGTAGGATTTCGGAGGACAAAGTAACTACCGTCCCAGGCCCTATATCAGGTTCCTGGTTGCTTTTAATTCATTAACAATAAGTGAAATATTAGATTGTGTTAAAGTTGTTATATTAAACTTAATTGGATTTGCTAATTTAATTAATTTTAGTTTATCAGAAAAATTTTTAAATGCGTTTTTATAAACGCATCTGATTATGTTAAATGCACCATTAATATCAGCATTCCATATTTTATTGATTTTAGGATCGAAATAAGAACCTCTGCCGTATTTACGATATATATGTTTTTCATATATTTTATTAGTAATTGCAGATTTAGCACTAGTGTAATACTCTTCAACTATAGTTACTTTAATACCATATTTTTCACCTTTATATTTCAATTGATTTATTAAAACCGAAAATGGTATTGAATAAAAATTCTGGTTATTTCTACTGCCAAGATTAATATTTTGTTTAGCAGAAGGCAAATCACCTATTATTATTTCATTTATTCCGTATTGTTTACATATTTGAATAATTTTATTTGTAATCTGATGAAATACACTCTTAATTCTTCTATTTCTATATGCAAATAATTTGCGATACATATAAATTAAGTCTTTCTTTTTATCTTTATCAGTTTCCAAATCTATTTTACTTCGTAATTTGGCTAAATGTTTATTTGCCCACTGATTGAAAGATTTAATTTCATTACCGGAAATTATAAAACTTTTTAAATTAGGATTATTACTTATTGCAGAAATCAAATTACTAATACCTAAATCTATACCTAATTTGTAATTTCCAGTAACATTTTCAAATTCTGATAAATCAACTTCATAATAAATATCCAAATAAATATCAGTTAAAGACATTCTAATACCAAATGTTTTTATATTATTTGGATCTATATACTTTAGTTTACTAAATTTGATATTAAAATGTAGATTTTTATCTTTTGTAGGTTTAATCAAATAAGTATTATCATCAATAAGTTTGAATTGCCTATGACAAAGTATATAATTTACATTGATTATTTTATCAAGCTTTTTAGGACGAGGTATACCAGGTTTATTTTCTATTTTACCATTTTTATACTTTTTAAGCAATGCAAAATAACTTTTATATTCTTTATCTACTTGTTTATTGGTAGCTTGGAAAAAATCACTGCCATTATGTTTGTAAATATTTTGGATATTATTTATAATATTTATTAGTGATGAATCTAATTGAATTAACTGATCGATTAACTCTTTATCTCTACAATTTGCAATCTTATCTCGTTGTTTTAAATCGAGATATTTAGATGTTAATTCAAAATATTTATTTATAAGTATGTAAAGTAAGTTTTTAAGATGTTGAAATCTTAATAAAGAAGAGCGGGCGATCTTTTTCTTATCACCCCGCAATCTAACAGATAAAACATACTTAACTTTCTTTTTCTTCAATTCCGACATCTTTTAATACCTCATCTTTTAATTTTTTAATTTTTCTATAATTTCGTGTACCGTAAATCTTCATAGCATAAAGATGTATTATACGTACTAATTCTTCTACAATATCTTGTACTCTGTCATATTTAATACTATCTTGATTTATAACTACCAATTCAATACCTAATATATCAAATAATGTTTTAAATAAATCAAAACCAATTCTAGCTAATCTGTCTTTATCAGCAATAACAATTCTTTTCGGTTTATAAATATAACATGTTTTTAGTAATTCTTTTAATCCTTTTCTATTAAAATTAACAGATGAACCAATATCTTTAATTATTTTAGATATTTGCCAACCATTAGCAATGCAATATTTTTCACAATATTCAATTTGATTTTCTAGATTATTCTTTTGTTTAGTTGTTGAAACTCTACAATAAATAATTGTATCGTAATTTTCTGATATATCTTTCTTTATTTTACCTAATTTATATAGTGTTTTTAAATGTTCATCTGTATATCTTCTTTTGCCACCAGGCGTACGCAATGGATTAAGAATATTATCATAACGACGCAAAGTTGAAATGCTTAGACCAGTTAATTTAGAAAATTCTTTTATATTATACATTTATTACCTCCTATTTCACTATTCAAAATACTACTCATTATTATATCGTAATATAGATTATATAACTAATGAGTAGATTTAACACAATAAATACCATTATGAAAATTCATTGCCGCTATTTATTGATCTATTAAATTTGCGCAGGGGTTTTGAGTATCAAACATTTGTAAATAACCTAGAAATACTTATAACTTATAAAATAAACTTTAACGATATGGTTTTATATCTAGATGAAATTAATACATCAATTGATATTAATGGATCAACTCCGCGCAATATATTTTCGAATCTAGATTTTGAAAAGATAAAAATAAGTAAAAATATAACTTGGATTAGATACAACAATACAAACGAAAATATTGATAAAGATTTGATAATGAAGATACTAAATGCTATTAGAACATTAAGTAAATCTACTGTTTTTTACATACTAACATTTAATAACATGTTACTATTCAATGAAGATGCTCTCGATTATTATGAGATAAAAGAACATATTAATACGCCTAATTTTCTTAACTACATAGCAAGTAATATAAATGACATCCAGATATTTGATGAAGATTTAGTTAACTTTCTAAACGTGAAGAGGCTATGATGCATATTGAATCAATAAGCTTGGATAATGCAGATAAACTATTACTAATTGCCGAAAGTAAGAAATATCTACTTTCAGCAGAGATAATAGAAAAATTAAAAAAGATACGCAGAAAAATACATATTGATCTAAACATAATTGATAGAGATAAAAATAGTTCATATATGTATATTGAAAATAACAAAGAACTAATGGTTGTATATATGTTTAACGAAAATATCAAAGAAGAGTTATTTAACGAATTTGTGAATAAGAAACTTGATTTCGCTCTATTATTATTTGATGAGGATGATAAATATTCTGACTTTTTTAAATTTATTAGTTCTATTAAGAATTATGTTAGAATTATTGATTTTATTGATTCTTATTCTGATGGGTATAATGTTAATATTTATTTTGATAAATATATTCCTGTTGTGCTGTCTTCTAATAATTTAGAAAAATTTAGATTTTATCGAACCGCTCGCGGATTTTACTTTATAAAAGAACACCTTTCCGAATATGAAGAACTAGAAGAAATTTTTAAATCATTTAAATATACATATATCGTAATCGATAAAATAATTACGATATATGATAGAAATAACTTTATCATGTCCATAAATATCTTATCTGAAGATTTTTACGAAGTCAAATGCCTATTATATAATGATATGCTTGACCCTTCGGAAGTCGAAAATTATGTAAGGTTCGAAAATGTCTAGTTCTAATAATTACTACCTCATTATAAACGAAAGCATTATGTACAATAAATTTACAGATACAATTATAAAAATAAATATAAACAGGCTTTTTAAACCAATACCTGCGTATAATGAATATAGAACATATATGAAAGTTTTTGAATTATCAGGAGATGAAAAATTATTTACGTTTGAAATCGATAACATTGCCATTTTGAAGATATATGTTAAAGAAAAAGATAATTTAGTTAATACCGTCAATAAATGGTTGAATAAAACTGAAATAAATAATTTATTTGAAATGTTTTGTAATATAAAAACAAATGTTGAAGCGCATTATGATATTAACAATAATATTAAGACTATTAATATCAATAATCAGTTATATTTTGAACTTCCTTTTAATATAAAAATTAAGAAACTAGTCGAGCATTTACCAATATATGTCATCAACAAAAAGAATAATACCATTATAAGAAAAATACAGAATTTATTCTACGAATTAAGTCGAAACTCGCGCCTAAGACACATCAATAATAATTTTATATTACTATGCTATAAAGATAAGATATATTATATTTGGGGCGATACTATTATAGAATACACAGAACAAACCAAGCAAGATATAATATATGATGTTTTATATAAAATTTTGAATCTGAAAATAGAAAAGAATGCATTTATTAATCTTATGAAATTAACTAGATTCTAACCTAACAAAAGAGGTTATGATGTATACTTACCTAATAGCCACGCCATTGTATACGATAAATTACTATTCAGAAAATAAAAAGAAAGATCTAAAAGAAATCGAAGAAACATATTATAAACTAGTTAAAAAGAGTATCGAATTTTATAAGAAAATTTATAACACAAATAGTGATTTAAAAATTGAAAATAGAAATGTGTCTTATCGTGAAAACTTTTGTTTAAATCTTAATGCATTATTAACATTAAGAAAATTAAACGGCGCGCGTATTGTAAGAGCTTTCTTTAGTACATCTTATACCTTATATGGAGTAAAAGTTAAATTATCAGATAAATATCTAGAAGAATTAATAAACGAAATCAGATACCTTATAAACATAATAAATAAAACATACAAACAATACAGAAAAAATATTTCAATTTCACATGTTGATATTATATATGTTTTTAAAGCAGAAAATGAAATCTATAAAAAATTGAGGTTAGAATTACTAAATAACCGCGCAATATCAAAAGAGATAACCAACTTAAATATTTCTGATAGGCAAGCAGTAGAAATAGCAATAAAGGAGCTGTTTAATAAGGTTCTACTTACAAAACTTTAATACGGAAAAGAGAGGTATTATATGTTAAAATTTATTGAGAGTATATGGCTCTCAACAAAGTTATTCTTTAGCAAAGCAGATTGTTATTTTATCAATAACAAAAAAGGATATATTAAAGTTAAAACACGCCCGATACATTTTATATATAAAAATGAAAATTACAATTTTGCCATTATACATATTCCATTTGAAGAAATAAAGATACTATATATCCCAGATAGAACTTTATTGCTAAATTTTAGTAACGAAACTGAGTTACATCATTGGATAAATACCGTTTTGCAATTAGTTGAAGATGAGATAATTTTGGAAGATCATTTTAATTCTTCTCTTACTATTGGGCATATAGAATATTGTAAAACTGCACCGATTGATGAGATATTAAGCAATTTTAAATTTGAAGAGCATGAACTTAATAAAACTGACAATACTATTAATATTGTCGCGCACCATAATGAAAACTTAGACGATATAATAACATTTATAATTAATACTCTAAGAAACATATCAAATAGTATCTCAATTATTAATGATATATATGTAATAATTGGTTATGGCCAGATAACAATCAAATACGGTAAAAGAAAATTAACAAAATTGATAGAAAAGATTAAAGATACTGATATTTATATGTTGTTCATTAACGATATTAAGTTAATAGAATTAATTAAAAATCATAATCTATTAAAGAAGTTATAGAAAGAAACTGTAATGTGGGAAGCAGAAACCTTTTATACATACACAGTAGCTTATAATATTAATAAAAATGTAAACATTAAAAAAGAACATTTAATTAAATTTATAGAATTAGTAGAATATTTTTCGGAAACTATAAACTTATATATAAGAGCATTCTATAAAACTCTAGTAACAGTAAAATACGATGGTTTAGTTATTAAACTGATATTCGATAAAAATATGACACAAAGAGAATATGATGAATTAATTGATAAATTAGATAAAATTACGCCTCAAGAATTAAGAAATTTCTTTCACAATCAAATTACAAAAAATGTAGTTGAATACATAGAAATATTAGATTACGAATCAATCAAAATAGTATTTAAAAACTTAACTACTTATATTTTAAGTATTGATGACATAAATAACTTTAAAGAGGGATATCGTCCGGAAAAATCCGTATTTTTGTTAAATAAGAGAAATCCGAATAATACTGAAATAATCAAAATAGTAGATAGGTTATCAAAATTATTTAATCATTATTTCTTAGTAATCGATAATATATTACTTATATATAACGATAGTTTAGATATATTAAAGATAATTACCCCTATTGACAAAATAAAAATTAATGATATAATTAGTCAGTTGACTTTTGAAAAGTTTACTCTAGAGGAACTGAATAATTATGAAAAACTCCGTGCGCTTTAAACAAACATTATATATAATTTTAGATAAAGAAAATCTATTAATATACGATAAAGATAAGATACTAAAAATCAATATAAAAGAAATCGAAATCGATGAAATATCTTATTTTAAAAAACACATCCTGAAATTATCATACAATAATAAAATATATTACGAATTTGAGTTTAGTAATTATAGAAATAATAGACAAAAAAAATTATCAATAGAGTATTGTACGAATAATGATAATATTGTAGATGTTGTTAATAAAATAATGAACAAAAAATCCATAATACCATTTATGTATTATATAGCAAATGCAAAAATAGATAACTTAAATGTTATTATATCTGAAGACAATGATAATATAATCGAAATTAATGGAATCACTTTACGTGCACCGCGCATTAAAACATCATATGATATAAGTTATTTTGCGTCGTCAACGTACATTCGTTATTTATGTATAAATACATATTCTGATAAAATACACAATAAATTGGGAGAGATATCGAAAAAAATAATAGATAAAATAAGTAATTTAAACATTCATAGTCCAATATTTACAATAGATTTTGATTATATAGTTTTTGAGAGCAGAATATTCTTCGTATTAAATAATTATATACGAGAAATAAAGGATGAATTAGATATACAAGAAATAATATTAATGTTTATGAAGAAAATGTTTAACTTAAAAATAAATGATGAAGAGCATACATCATTACTTAAACTAATGATGCAATAAACTACTTTAAAGGAGGTAAACGATGGAAAAGAAAGTTAAGTATATTGTTAAAAAGAGTTGTACTAGGTCGTACATGATACGGTGATAAAGGTGTTTATAAAATGGAAACAAATAGACTATATGACACATACGAAGAAAAATTATTAGAAATTATCAAAGAAACCCCAAATCAAGATGGTCTACTAAAGAAATTGTAGGGAGAAGTTGCAATGTGGAAAGTAGAAGCTTTTCATTCATATATAGTGGCTTACGACATTAATGAAAATATAAATGTAAAAAGAGAACATTTAACTAAATTTATAGAATTAGTAGAACATTTCTCAGGAACTATAAATTTATATATAAGATTATTCTACAAATTTTTAGTGTTGATAAAATGTGACGACTCAATTATTAAAATAATGTTTGATACTAGTATAACGCAAAATGAATACAATGAATTAATCGATAAATTAGATAAAATCACGCACCGACTAAAAGAAATAGGAAATTTCTTCCATAATCCAGTCACAAAAAATATGGTCGGATATATAGAGATATTAGACTATAGATCAATCAAAATAGTATTTAAAAATTCAACTACTTATATCCTAAATATTGATGATATAAATAACTTTAAGGAAAAAGTAATACATAAAAAATCTATATTATTACTGAATAAGAATAATCCAAATAATGTTAAAATAATTAAAACAATAGATAAATTATCGAAATTATTTAATCATTACTTCTTAGTAATCGATAATATGTTACTTATATATAACAATAGTCTAGATGCGTTAATAACAGTTATCTCTATTGATAAAGTAGAGATTGACGATGTGATTAAACAATTAACTTTTGGATTATTTACCTCAAAGAACCTCAAAGGAGTTAAGTAGCTATGAAAACCGCACGCCTATACACAATATTAGATAAGGAAAATCTACTAGTAAATGATAGTAACGAAATACTAAAAATTAATATAGAAGAAATAGTTGATGAAATGGGTTATTTCAAGAAACATATTTTAAAATCATCATATAATAATAAAATATGTTACGAATTTAAATTTAACGAGTATGGAAATAGTAGACCGAAGAAATTATCAATAAAATATTATACAAATAATGACAATATTGTAGAAGTTGTCAATGAAATAATGAACGAAAAATCTATAGTAGCATTTATATATTACATAGTTAATGCAAAAATAGACAAACTAAATGTTACTATATCTGAAGATAATGGAGTCATAATTAAAACCAACGAAATAACTTTACACGCGCCGCATATCAAAGCATTATGCAATACAAATCATTCTATTTTGTCATTTGCATTGCCATCAACATTTATAGCAAACACACATATTTGTAGTCTATGTATGAATACAAATTTTAGTAAGGCATATAATAAATCAGACAAAATAACAAGAAAAATAACGGATAAAATAAACAGTTTAAATATACACAAACTAACATTTACAATAAGCTTTGACTATATAGTTTTTGAAGATAAAATATTCTTCGTATTACATGACTATATACGAGAAATAAAAAATGACGCGGATATACAGGAAATAGCATTGTTATATATAAAGAAAATGCTTAACTTAAAAATAACTGATGAGGAATACGCCACATTGTTTAAATTATTGATGTTGTAAACTACTTTAAAGGAGGTTAGAATAAAGTGTTTAGTGCAATCGTACATAAATTACCTTACTTTCCTCACGCTAAATTATACAGTTGTGTAATAACTGAAGATAATAAGCTTATTTATAGCGGACTTATATATTCGCCACATGAAATATTAAAAAACATATCCAATAAAATATTCAAAGATGTTCTTGAATATCTAGTAACATCTGGATATATAATTGATTGGGATAGTACTATTATTAAATTTGATCCTTTGCGAGAAGATATCTTTATTGACATGTCTAGATTATCAATACTTGGTTTTAGTAGAATTAAAAATATGACCATTTCTACTAAACTGGAAGTATACCAAAAAGCGATACCTGACATATCTGATGTTTTAAAAATCGCTAGAGGACTTTCTTATGTATCATTTGCATCATTGGAGGATATTTTAATATACATATCACAAGGCAATTCTAATTACATAAATATAGAAATAAGCAATACTGCTAGTACTATTGAAACTAAAAATTCGCGCGAATATTTTTCACAATTAAAATTCGAAAAAATTGAAACAGATAAGTTTTCATGGATAAAATATAACGATAGTACTATTAAAAAAGAATTGATATTGAAAGTAATAAGTATAATAAATACATTGATAAGAGCCGATGTAAAACCAAATATATTAACAATAAGTGATTTATTAGTAACATCCGGCGGTTATGTATTTAATAAATACGAACTGGAAGAACGGATAGGATCATCAGATATGTTTAATTATATAGCCAGTAAGATAGATCATATAGAAGTTTTCGACGACGAATTAATCAACTTTATGAATATAAAGAAATACTAATTAATGGTAGCTATAAATAGTACAAATATGAACTATACTAAAATAAAAAAATTTTGGGTGGGATAATAATTCGCCCACCCAATACTATGCAATTAATTCACTAAACAGAAATCTATATCTTTCTATGCCACTTTCAGCGAAAATTATATCTTTTATTTCGCTTTCTTTAACTACATCTTTTATATTTTTGATGACGTTAAAATTATATTCATTAATCCAATTTATAACTTCTGATGTTACATATACTTTATTGTCTACTAATAACCTATTTATTGATATTACTTCGATTACAGTTAATTCCATTGCTTGTGTAAGAATTCTTGAATATTCTTCTATATAACTATTAAAATCACCGTTATCTTTAGGATATTTTATTTTTGTTAGTACTATGTCTTTAAATTTATAGTAAAGTTTTTCGTGTGCTTGTATGAAATATTTAATAATTTTCTTTTGAAAATCATTATCAAGTTGCTGGCATATCTTTTGTAATATTGTTGTGTATTTATCTTTATAATAATCTAGAATTAATTCAACTATGCGTTTAAATTGCGCGCATTCGTTATTTCTTTTTCTGATAATAAACATGTATTTCATTAAATCTGAAATTGTTTGTATTGACTCGCGCCATACTCTAAATTTAACATCTAAAATATAATGACAAATGTAATCGAAATCAAAATTAGCATTTTCTATTAAACTTATAAACATAGAATGATTATATTCAAATTTAGAAATATTATTACTAGTAGTTATAGATAACTTAATAAATCTTGAAAATTCTCTTTCGTCAATTAGTTCTATAAAGAAGTCATCGTAATTATTTACTAATTTAACTAATCTGCTGCATTCGTTACGATAAGGACATTTATTACATATATCATTTTTTAGAAGAATTTCTCTCAGCATATTCTAAAACCCTATATGGAATAAAGTTTAATTAAATACTATTTAAAAACTAAAATGATACATCTCTCTTGGTATTGATAGTTTTGACACTATCATCAATTGATATTAATTTATTTTTAATATGTTCTAACTCTTTAGTAATAGCTTTAGTTTCAGATGTCAACTTTACTATTTCTAATAATAATTCGGGAATTTTTTCGCGATGAAAATTAGAATCGTCATTAATTTTCCTAAGAATTGACTTAATATTTTCTTCTATGTATTCTATACGTACATTTAATTTCTCTATTTCGTTTAATATATTTGTTATATCGCGGCCGGTATTACTAATAACCACTTGTTTATTTACATTCTGTGTTGTTGGCTGCGGTGATTTTTTAGTACTCATATTAGAATTCTTACCCATAAGTGTAAGAAAAAAATCTTTATTTTGGACAATCACAATTACTAATAGAGCAATAATAAAAAGTATCAAAACAAATTCTAAATTTGTCAATGTCTTTAATTTGTATGCGATAGCATCTGCAATAGAATCCGTCCATGCCATTATAGTTCCTTTTGATACTGATATAATACAAAAAATTAAATGCCTCCGGGATTATAATCCCGGAGGCATCAATAATTAAACATATGGATTATTAACAACTTTAACTACACCAAGTTTTCTAGGATCTACAACTTCTACAGCAGTTCTAGACTTGAGATATTGCTTTGTAACGCCATTTACATCAGACTTATGGATATAGAGCGGTTTATAAACAACATCAACAAGAGCAGCGGCGGATTTATTATTTGCCTTATAAACTACATAAATCTTTCCTTCTTCAACAGAATCAGATTTAAATATTGTGAACTTAGTAAATTGAAGTGCGGAAGCAGCAGGTCCTAATTTTCCTTGTCCTTGTGTATTCATTTGAGCGGTAGCGAAAGACTGAAGAGCTTCTAGTGTAATTGCTGTCTTCCTATCTGTAACAAGATATTGAGGTGTTACGTGCGCATTCTTCTCGATAGAAGAAGCAACAGCAAGAATCTTAGGTACTACGAGAGAGAATACATCTGCAATATTAGCAGGTGTGAGATAAGTAGGAATAGAAGAGTAATCTATAGTAGCAGTATTACCATATTTAGCCATATCAGGCTCAGAAAGTTTAAGAAGATCTGCTACATCTGCATCTTTATTTAATTGGAATTGGAGTTTAACAACTTCCATAATGGAAGCAAGAAGATCTATGTTATAAATATCTTTAAAGTCTTGAACTTCTTCATCAATTAGTTCGATGAAGAATGTATTATCTTCATCGAGTTGAAGTTTGAGTTCATCTTCTACGTTGAGTTTAATTTTAACTTTTCCTTTATCGGCGCCGTATACGTTAATTCTACATTCTACAGTTGCATTTTGGAAGTCAATAGTATCAGAAGAATCAGTTATAATGTTTTTAGAAAGTACGATTTCGCCGGTTTCGAAGTTTACATTACCTGTAACAATTACATTAACAGTTTTACCGTCACCGGCAGCAGTAAATTGAGCTTCACCATAGAAGTTACCGGAGAAGTCTGCTCTGATAACTACAGGAAGATTTACTGTAGTAGTACTAGAACCATCATTATCTGTGAGAGTTAGTTTAGTAATAGCAAAGTATCTTTGATTAATTTTTGCTTTATCAGTTATAGAAAGTAGAGAGAAGAGATTTGTTTTACCTTCGCTAATAGTTTCAACTATTTTATTAGGCCTTACAGCGGTAGAAGAAGGAAGTTCTACTTTATCAAGAACTGTGCCGTCGATTTTTATAACTTCACCGACAACAGATTTTCTTGGAATAGCAACTCTTTTCTGAGAAGTAGTAAATACAGTTAGAAGTTTAGAAATAAGAGGTGTTTGATATACATCTGCGAGTATTGGGAAGTACATAATCGCCCAAGCTCTTCCTTCACCAGTTAAGAGATCGCCGGATTCTTGAAGAACTTCTCTTTCCCTATAAGCTACTGTTTTAAATGCTTCTCTAGCATCTTTATCTTCAATAGCTTCAGAAAGTGCAGTGATAAAATCTTTAAATGCAGTATTATCTTTTAGAAATCCTACAGGATCAGATTCAATAAGAGATCTGTTTTGTTTAACATAAGAATCATACTGTTCCAATATTAAAGCCATGTCTAATTACTCCTTTTTTGTTTAATAAATTTTTAAAATAATACAACATTATTTACTTAAAATCATAGAAAATATGCTCAAAGAAAATAGCATCTAATATATCATTAGATGCTAAATTAAGAGATTCCTTAATTTCATTATAGTATTCTTTTAATAGATGGTTTAATAAAATATCTAGCTCATATTCAGAAATAATATCATTTTCGCTTAAAATACTATTTTCATTATATTTCTGATCTTCTAAGTATAATTCCTCTAATATAGAAGGTATTGAGTTTAGTTCTTGAATACATTCTTCTAGAGATTTATTATAGTTATTTATTACTAAATTATCTATGTTGGTTAGATAAGATTCAATTTCATTTAAGTAGTAGTTTAATTGATAGTCTAAATCATCAATAGTAGTAGTTCCATATTCAAAATCATCGTCTGTAATATAATCATCAATATTAGTAGTAGTGTTAATATTAGACTCTAGTAGGGAGCAATTATTGATATTATTATTTGAAAGATCTTCTAAATCAAAATAATCTTCTAAAACTAGAATGTCTTTAGATTCATTTAATTTACGCGCCGCGATATTGTATATAGATTCAAATAACTCATCTATCTTATCTTCCATATTATCATCATTTAATATTTGCTCTAATAAATCTAAATCATTTTCAAAGGATTTTTCAATTGCATTATTTAATTGAATTGTAGGATCAATATCCATAGTATCTTCATATTCTGCATTATCATCATTAATTATATCATTAGTATTTTTGCTTGTTAATAGAACTGGATCTGTAATAGGATTTAGAAATGGTTTATAATTATTGGTTGATTGCATAGATAGTTTTATGGCGCGCCCGAATCCTACTAACGGATAAAATTCACAATTAGAATCTGCATTTGTTAATTTAGCATATCTATTTCTACCTATAATAACTTTAACTAAATCATCTAATGATTTAGTTACACATTGATTATTATTACAAATAGTAACTTTATTGTTTTCTGGGTCGATAGAAATAGTATATGCTTGTATATTTATATCATCAAAATTCTGTAGTGAAGATAAATCATCTTCATTTAAATCGTTAATAATCGCCCCGATTGGTAAATAAATAGTCTGTTTTGTTTTATTATCTTCTACAGAAGCATTTTCTATCAATAATTCATTACTATCTAGTTTAAATAGATTGATATCTTCATTTAAGAATTCTAGAATTCTTGCATTAGAGTGTGAAGGATTTGATACTACATCATAAGTTATAGCTTTTATATCATCGCCTACTATTACTGTGCCGTCTGGACCGGGCATTACAGGCCCAAATGCCCTTAATGAAAAACCTATATTTACACCATCTTTAATTAAACCATATAAATCTAGCCCTTTCTGATTTGTTAGTGTTTCACATTCAGCAATTACATATTTACCATCAAATTGTATATCTCTAATTAGGCAACAAACCTCTGAAAGTCTTATTTGTGCGGCTCTTCTTTTTAAAATATCTTGATCTTTAGTATTAACCCAAGGGTGATCTAATTCAGATAATAATTCTCTATTTTTTGCTTTTGGTTGTAGTTGTTGAACTACTTTTTCAAGAACAGATTTAGGATATATTCTCTTGTTTTGGTTGGGCGTATCAGCTTCTTGGAGAATTGTTTTGAATATTAATTTGTATTTATTATCGCCTACTTTTTTATCTTGTATGATTACAGGCTTCTCTGCAGGCGTATAAGCTTCTTCAATTATAAATTTAAGCATTGTTTTCAACCTCAGTCTTCTTTTTAACAAATTGTCCTAACTTTGTTAATGTATTTATAATGTCGTCATATATAGCTAATACATCATTGGTTGTTAATGCATGTAACGCGGGTTTTATATCTTCAATAATATTAATTACATATTGAATATTGGGATATTTATCAACATAATTTGTTAATGTCTCTTTTATTTTTTCAATTTGATTTATAACGGTATATTTTAGTATATAATCAGATAGTAAAGATAAAGTCTGATTAGATGTTAATTCGGGATTTTCTTCTTGTTGAATATTTTCAGATTCTATATCATTCTGTTCATATAGGAGGTAATACATTTCAGTGCTCTCGTATTAAAATTTACTAGAACGGACTATTATTTTGATTATTCGGCGGCATATTTTGTGTTGTTATTTGTTGTAATTCATTTCTCTTATAGTCATCATTGGTTTTAAGAAATTCATCCCAATCAATAGTAGGTATAAATTTCTTGAGGAATTTAATTATATCAATATTTTGGCCATCGGGTGTTGAAGATAACAACTGTAAAGTATTAGACATTGAAACAAATACTGCATCAAGATATTGTAGTTGTAACATAACTGGTTGATTTAAGACTGCTTTAGCTATATCACTAGGTAATATTAAATTACTATCGGAATTCAAATATGTTTCTTTATTCACAACTAAGTATATCTTATTGATTAATTCATTTATCTTATCAATGAATTGTTGTTGATAACTAGATATAGTCTCGGCCCATATTATATTAGCAGTTACTAATTGTTCTCTTAATTCTACAGTATCAACTAAACCTAAATATGGACTAGGTACCTTAGATAAGGATATAATTTCACTTTTCAGAAAATCTAAATCCTGTATATCTACAGTTGGATCGCCTGTTTGTTGAACCATAAAATCTACAAAAGATCTACCATTTTTTTGTAATGTAATTAAATCTTTATAATCAGTTAATATTCTAGGTATAGCAGATAATGACCCAATTGAATCTATTGTAATAATTTTATTAGTTAGTTCTCTTTTTAATTGCTGGACTAAGTTACCTTGTTGTTGGGCGATGCCAACATCTAATATCCATTTTCTTATTACAGATGCTCTTGATATTTTAGTAATAACATTAGATAATAGTGTTAACATATATAACTTTGAGTAGAATATTAGTGGTTCTATTACAGATTGACCGTATGGCCAGTCTTGACTATCTATTATAAAATTAACTATTCTATCGGCCGGAACATATCTAACTTTAAATGAAAAGATCTTTTTCTCAACAAATAAATCTCTTATAATAGAGAAAAGTTGCTTATCATTCTTATATAGTGTTTGTAGTAAAAGTCTGGTTTTTTCTTGGTTAGTAGGTAATTTATCTAATTCATCTCTAAATCTTTCGTATAATTTAGAAATTATAAAATCTACGAATTTTTTATAATTTCTTTTAGCTTGTTCTTTAAGTGATAATGTAGATTCTTGTGACTGATTGAATATCTGTGATAAATACTTGGTTATATCGTATTGCGCGGATATATTTGAATTATTATTATCAGGTGAAAATATTAAATATCCTAAGATTTTTTGTTCATTATGTATTGGAATTACATAATGCGGCGAATATAAGCGTAATTCTATATTTGATAATGATTCAACTGTTATCTTAGATATACATGTTTTTAATTTATCACTAATATTATTCTGTTGGTCTTTATCAGTATGTTCAGTATTTGTTTGTTCTTCTAGAAGCTGTAGTTGACTAGAACGCGCCGCATTTTCATATATAAATTCTTTATCATCAGGTAGTAGTGATAAATCAATATCAAATAATATATCTGCTATAAAACTAAATTTATCAAAATCATCTAATTCATCATTATTAATATTTCGTTTAAATAGTTCTATTTTTTCTTCGATATAATTTAACCTTTCATGATAATCTTCTTGTAATAAATTATCAATTCCTAATATCTCATTTTTATCAATTATTTCTACATAATAGTTTCCATATTTTAATGAATTAGGTACAATTCTATTTTTTAATTTATCTTCAATATCATAGTATGTTAGGATTAAGTTTATTTTTTTCTTAGTTAGTGAAATAAGAGAATCGTTAATGATATCTGATATACCTTCGTTTTCTTTTATTATTATAATTCTATTAGTTATCGGATCTACTTTACATATTGATGTTATATATTGATGTATAACGCGCCGTGCGATTGGGAAAGAATCATGGACTTCTTCTATTTGTTTATAATATTGTAATCTATCCCTAGGAATAGATGTATCCTTATATAAGTTCGATATCTGATCATATATACTATGATATGCATCAGAATCATTTAGTTCATTATCACTTAAATTATCTTGTTGATTATTTTTAACTAGATCTATAATTCTTCTTAATACTTGTACTGATATTAAGTCTGAGTCTTCGGGATTATCTCTATTTAGTTTATTTGGTTCTTTATCTATATTTAAAATTTCTGGAATAGCAGAAATATCTTCATTAGACTTCTGTATAAAAGATAAAATTTTATCAAATACCGCCATATTGAAACTTGTCCTCTCTTTTTTATATAGATTAATTCCTAATAAGAAATTATAACGGGGCGCGATAAACAACGCCCCTGTAATAATTACTCACCAGCAAATTCAGAAAGAAGTTTATCAAGTGCTTCCTCAAAAGAAGACTCAGATAAAGAGGTTTCATCTTCAATTTCAGTTTTAGCTTCAGTCTTAGATTCAGATTCAACCTTAGAATCAGAAGATTCATCGTTTACTGGTTCGTTCTTTTCAGTTTCTTGATTTTCTTCTTCAGAAAGTATTGCTTCAAGCATTTCTGCTGATTGTTTATTAGTTTCTTCAAGTATAGCTGTATAAGCAAGAGTTTCTTCAACAGATTTTTCAAAAAGTGTTATTGCATCCATAACAGATTCAGCAAGGATATCTATAACAAGTTCATCAAATTTCTTCATGACTAATAACTCCTTTTGATATTAAATAAAAAAATTAAATAATTGTATTATTGCTTGAATTAGATTTGATTTGTTCGGTTGATAATAATTGTTTATATGCTGTTTCAAAATTATAAACATTATGAATATATGATTCGATTAATTGTTGTTTTTCGATGGAAATTTTATAATCGTTATATAGTTCCTCTATATTATCATAAAAACGTAAGTTAAATTTGCTGAATAATAGATATTTTTTATCATTACTTGATAATGTTTTATCAGAATCTTTTACTTTAGTTATTGCATATTCGGCCGGCAATATTTGATTAATTAAATCATTATATTCTTCCGGCGTAGTATATTTATTTATAGGATAATACTCAAGAATATCTTCAATATTAAAATCATATAGCTGTCTTAACATAAATATATAATCTGAGAACCTTACTTTTTTATAAGAATCACCTATAGCAGTATTAGAAAGAGGGACTTTTGGATTTTCAGTTTCTCTTTTTAGTTGTGTAACTGATACAATAGGTATGTGATATTCTTTGGCAATCGATCTTAGATCTTTTATAATCTGCCCGTGCTCATCATATTCTTTATCAAGTCTTTTTGAAGATGACATCAAATCAACATAATCTAATAAAATTAATCTAACACGATATCCCTTTAATTTTAAAATAGTTAGTGTATTTAGTAGATTAGAGGATGTATAATTACCATCTGATTGATCTTGTATCATATATAGTACTTTATCCTTAGTTATTGATTTAATAGAATCTACTTCTATATTATGAAAAATAGTATTGACATATGATTTAAAGTAACTTATTATCTCGGAATTATTAGATTGTGTTTTTAACAAATAACGATATTTTTTATTTATTGTGTAATAGAGTTTTTTAATCGCGCGCGGCGGATAATTTCCAAAAATTGTAAATATTCTTCTAGATAGTTTTACTTTATTATCTTCTAGAGTGATATGTAATATCACATCTTTTTCATCAAAATCATCTATATTAGTCTTAATAACACTTTTGCCTATATCAATTAACATTAATGACTTACCATGATTAGACGGCGCACAAAGTATATATGTATTTTCTGATTCTAATCCGCCCATTATATCATCTATGAATTTTAAACCAGTAGGTAATATATCATATTGATCTGTAATATAATCTGTAATAGTTTCTGATAATGTAGATGCTCCAAATGTAATTATTGAATGTTTTTCTAAAATATCATTTTTACTTTTTTCTTTAGATACTGATGATTCTACAATTTTAATATAAGAATTTTGTATGACTTCTTTAAATTGATTTAATAATGAATAGATCGACGTAATCTTATTCTCATTTATACTTTTTAGTAAAATCTCATAGTCCGCGGCGATGTTATTTATATTCTTGATTTCGTTAAATAATTCTATTACGTCAAATATTTCTTTTAAATAAATATCAATTAAATCAGATCTTCCTTCATTAGTAATAGTACTTATTTTCTGCTTTAGATTATTTATAAAAGTTTGTATCTTTTCAGAATTACTGTAGATAAGTTCAAATATATTATCTTTTTCAGATAAATTGTTAAACAATGCAGAATTGCTTTCTTTAGCATTTAATATTTCTTTAGTAAATAGCAATATATGATATTTAGTTTCATTATTTAAAATCTGTTCTACTTTCGACTTATCTATTACATTTAAATTCGATAGCTGTTCATATCTTATCTGCCTATAAATATCAATTATCTCATTTATAAATTGTTTAAATACTGGAATAACCGATTGAGTGTTTTTATTTAGAATTGTCACGGTATTAAGTTTTTCAAGAAAACTATCTGTGATAAACTTTTCAAATATACTTTTTTGAAGATCTGTGATCAAAATCAGATACCTCCTCTAAAAGCAGAAACTACTTTAGGAACATTAATTTATGTATATAAAATGCCTTTATAAAATCTAAATAATCATTTATGTTTACAATTAAATTTGTTTTAATCATATTGCCATCTATTTCAAATTTATAATCTTGAACATTAATATCCTGTATGTTTATATCATCATATGTTAGATCATCACATACATAATCAATTAGTTTAAGCAGTATTAAAAATATATATTTTTGACTCAATCTACTATCTGCTGTAAATTCTGTATATGTATTATAGTTATTTGCTATTTGGTCTATTAATATTGATTTAAATAACGCGCGCTTTAGATCATTATTAAAAACTATTACGTCGCTAATTGTATTTATAATATCTTCAAAATCACTCTTATTAAATTCAATAACACAGTTATTAACTTTATCTCTTACTACAACAAAATTAAAGTTCTCTAGTTTGTACATTATATTGTGATATAAATGTAGCATCTGTGAATCAATATCCTTAATATAGTATCTTGATAACATTATATCATTAATATCATCGATTATATTTTGAAGACATGTTTTATAATCATTTGCAATTTTTGGTAATATATCTGATGAAGTTAGCTGTATATTTTCTAAATTATCTAGGTAGTATTTATACAGTAAATAAACAATATACTTTTGTAAAACTGGATATAATAATGAGTATGTAATATTTACTTTTCTGAAAATTTTCTCATATAAATCATGTTTATTATAAATGTAAATAGAAAGTTCGGGCGGGAGTTGTTTAAAATAATGTTGAAAATCAACAATAAGCTTGTTATTAAACTGATCTAATTTATTTCTAAGTTGAGCGAATATATTTGGATTATCGGCTAAAAATTTTGAAACTTGCGTCTTTAGATTAACGTTAATTGATATAAACAATAACGTATCATAAACTTTGGATTTATTATTAAAGAAAGATGGTAATTCAAGTATTAATTTGCTATTCCTTTGTTTAAGCGCAGAAATTATATTAAATTTTCTTTTGAAAGATACAAATGTTTCATATCGATAGATTAGTGTATTATCATAAACATACTTAGCATACACATTTGTATTGTATTTTGAAATGATTAAATTATCATCGGCCGTAAATTCATAGTTATTTAAAATTTCCGATGTATTGAAATCAATGTGGTTATTATAAATTATTGATATATCATTGAGATAGAGATATATTGCAAAAATATTACTTAGTTTTTTATTTATCACATAAGAAGATTTTGAATAAAGTTCAGGAAATTGTGTTTTTATATGTTGTACTGTATTGTTTATACTAAACATATTCTACATCCATGTTGTTTAAAGAATTATCAATTTCACTTCTTTCTTTATCTATGTATCGGGTGGTTTTATCCAAATTAGTTTGTGAAATATTTGTTGTGTTTTGTTTTGATGTTAATGATAACTGTGTTGGTTTTGGTGTTGAAGCGTTGTTAAATTTTACTCTTGATTTAAAAAACGCACTTGAATCTTTATTTTTAATTGGTTGCGGGGCAAATGATTTGATTAACTTATCAACAGTTGGCATTGAATTATTATCAACATTAGTGATATCAAAATCACTTTTTGGCTTTGTTACCCATGAAACAACATCTTCTTTAGTCATATTAACATCAGGATCAACTGATAATGAGGAGAATAAATCTCTAATAGTTATATTTAAAATTACTTTTAATGGTTGCTTATATACGTTGAATATTGTATTTTGACCGCCCCTATCTATTGTTATTGATTCAATTGCGGCTAATTGCATATAAAATAAACCATGAGATCTTACTGATATGTATAATGGATATCCTATCGGACCATTCCAGTTAACAGGCGTACCTAATAGCAATAAAAATATCAACGGCCTAACAATCCAAACCCAAACAGCTTCTGGTGCGCCATATGGTGTAGATAATACAACATTTAATGTTGTTCTTCTTGCATAACTAGTATTCTGCCATATAACTGGGAAATCTACTCTTAATCCAGATAATAATGAATCTATTGTTTTCAAATTAGACATTATAGAACTAGTTGATTGTTCGCCGCCTGTTAGCATTTTTAATACTTGATCGGGCGGCGCATATAATGTTCCTTTTACTGTTCTGACTGCTTCGCCTACCGGTCTAGTTATTGAGCCAATAGTTTTTTCAGTTAATGCTTTAGCAGTTCTACCAAATACATTTTCGGAATATTCATTATTTACTGTTTCAGCTAATTGTGTATTATCTGTAAGATATAATCTTATGCCTTTAAATTGATCGCAACTCTCCGCTAAACCAAATCTTTTTAACAAACCATTATAATATGAACAACCTTTATCAGGATCAGGAATATATAATTCTTTTAATACTTTAGCCAAAATACCTTCATCTTTTGTTTTTTTATCATCTTTTGCAACTTTTTTATTCAATTTCGGTATAACTGGTATAAAATCAACGACGGAAATATTTGAATAGATCAAATCTGTATAATAATTATCAACATCTGTCCATTCATTAAAACCCCAAGGTATGCCTATATGTATAAATCCATCTTTCTCTATCGCCATTGTTCTAACACCTTCTGAAAATATAGATGGGTGGGCTAAGCCCACCCAGAAATTTAATCTCTCAAATAGAAATCAGTTAAATCTACATCTATCTAGTTATACTGATCGAAAATATTCTTATATATATATTCTTCAAATGCAAATAAGGAATTATCAAACAATTTATTAATAAATAGTATTGTTTTAGTATCTATAATTTCCTTGATCTGTGCTATATTAGCTGTTTGTGGTGGAACTTGTGTATTAACTTCTGTTGTAGTTGTTTCTTTAGTAGTTTGTTCTTTAGTTGTCGATGTAGGCTCTTCTGTTTTTGTAAGATTTGCAATTGTATTATATACGTCTTTTTTGACAGATTCAGCATGTTGTTTTAAAGTGTTATAGAAATTAGTTGATTCTATTTTGCGCGCGACAGATTGAGCCTTACTTAATATCTTTTTAACATATTTCTGTGTTTCTCTAGGTAGATGAGCAAATGCTAATGAGAAATTACCGTGATATTTCTCGTATAATCTTTTTACATTACCTTCACCCCAGTTATATGCAGCAAGTGCCCATTGTATGCTGCCGCCAAATTTTTCTCTTAGATAATTCATATATGCTTTATAAGCCGCTTTTTGAGCTTTAACATCAAATATATCAGGAATGCCTTCAAAATTCTTCAATTCAGGATTATACTTGGCAAATTTATCTTTATTAGTCCAAATATATTCCCACGTCTTAGGCATAAATTGAGCTATTCCTTTAGCACCTTTTGGAGATACTGCATATGGATTTAAACTTGATTCTGCTTCTAATTGAGCTTGCGCAAGAATATCTGAGCCTGTAATAATATCTGCTGCTTTTTGTTCTGGTTTATCGCCGAATATTTTAGATCTAAACCAATTGAATATTGATTTAGCTGTTTCTTTAGCTTTATGATAACCACTTTTAAGATGTTTAGCAACAGTATGAACTATTGATGTATCAGCTTTGTTCTGTTTTACACCTGCTATCTCTAATTGTATATCAGCAAGTCTTTCTGATCCCGTGGTGATTTTCGATGAACCTTCAGTTCCTATACCTAATCTATCTAATATTTCACCGACGCCGGGAATCTTTTTCAATAACCAAATAGCACCTTTAAATAACTTACTTATACCAGATTTGATTGTTTTAAATAGTTTAATTGGTAATGAGAATATATATTCGAATGGTTTTAATATGAAATTAATTATCTTATCAAAATTAAAATCTTCAAATTTCTTCTCAAACCATTCTAATGCTGCCTTAGCTTTATCTTTAATATATTTAGGTGTTAAAGTCACAAAATCCCATATTTTATTAAGTAAAAATTTACCTATTTCTGCGCCGATTATGGAACCAAAAAATTCACCTATAGGGCCACCTACTAATCCTAATGCACCACCAATAGCACCACCTAATCCTGCGCCGATTACATCAATAGTACTACCACCTGTTAACCCTTCGGCTAATACAGCACCTATTCCAAATGGTAAAGCTCTCAATCCTATCTTAGCAGCGCCTTTTGTAAATAATTTACCTAATAACTTACCTATAAAACTACTTCCTAATTTACCTGATATATTAGAAGTAAAATTTTTAATAGATGCAGGTATTACTTTTTCAGTAAAGAAAATAAATAAAGGTTTAATTAACTTTTCCGAAATAATCGCCGATACTTTACCTAAGAATTTCTTACCATATAAATATCCAACACCAAATGCACCAGATAAGATATCAAAAATACTACTACCGTCTTCTTGTTTTTTCTGTTGTTCTTTGCTATATGATAAGCCCTTCTTTAGTAATTGATAAATACCGCCTATATATTCTAGTAATGATTTCTTATATCGTTTTTCTTCTACTTTTTCATATTGTTGTGAGACTTCTTTTTGTCTTTGTAATAACGATTCTGATTTAGCTTTGACATTAGTAATTATTTCTTTAATGTATTTTTTACCTAATTCTCTTAGATGATCATGAGATAATACAAATTCGCCCGGTCTTAATATTGATACGATTTTATCTTTACCTGTATCTATACCAGGAACTTCGCCACCCTTTGCAAATTTAGGTATATGCTTAATCTCTTTGATTGTATTTTTAATGAGATTAAATATATCTGTAGTATTAACTTTACTAATTTCTTCTAATAAACGTTCTGTTGGTTTATTATATGAATATGATAATAATGTGTGTTTTATCTGTCGGTTTCTATTCTTTATATATTGTTCGAAATCGACTTTTTTCTTTTCAAGTTTTTCTAATATAGGTGATACTGCGCGTTTAACAGGCGAAATTATAAACTGTTCAATATAATCTGGATGTTTCTTCTGATCATATTTAACACTTATTTTTATTGGTTCTTCTTCTATGGATTCTTTTTGTCTTAATCTTTCTGTTATTGCGCGTCGTTTAATTGCTAAATACTTATCAATGGCATTAATAACTTTCTCTTTTTCATCTCTGATATTTTTAGGCAGAATTGTTAAAAAGGATTTATATATATCTCTTAAAATGAGATATATACCTTGTAGTGTTGAATCCATAGACTCAAGATAATCAATTTGTCTTTTATCTAACTCTAATTGCTGCTCATTTATACTTAATTGAATTTCTTCAATTTGTTTCTGCTTCGAAAATCTTTGTTTTACTTTCTCTTTTAAATCTATATAAGTTTCTTTTTTGAATAACTTAGGTATAGATGATATTACTTTTACTGAATTATATAATGCATTAAATACTGGAGCTTCCGTGAATGTTTCTTTAAAAGTAGTTTTAATATCTTTAAATATTTCTCTTGCTTCCTCTCTTTGACCCCTTAAATACTTATAAATGCCTTTATATACGTTAAAGTTATATTTTACAATACCTTTTACAGTATCGCCTATAATATTAATAAATGATTTTTGGAATGGTTCATTAAGTTCTACATTAATAGATTCTTTGATACCAAATCCATATTTCCTAATAGCCATTAATTCTGAAAGCTGAGATCTATTTAAATCATATATACCTGATAATAGAGCAATTACTTTAGATTCGTATGATTTAGCCTGAGAAATAAGATATAGTGCATTAGTACCTAATAATGATGCTGTTGTGTAAGAAATACCTAATTCTTTAGATATTTTTTGTCTTTCTTCATTTCTTGTTTTTTCGCGCTCGAGAATTTCTTTAATGAATTCTCGAGGATTCTTACCAGTTGCTATGTAGTTAATTAATTGTGTGAATGGATCGTATTTAACTCTTAATTTCTCTAAGAATTTCTGCGGCTTTTCAAACCAGTAAATATCTTCAGGTTCAACTTGTTTGCCATAGATTATATCTCTACCTTCTTCTGAGCCAGTACGTTTTATTTCAGAAGATTGATGTAATAAGTTATATAGTAAAGGAATAATAGATGTATGTTGTTCTATAAGCATTAATGTCTGTAATTGTAATACAGAAATAGGAACAACTCTATTATCTCTAGAAATTAATTGCATTAATAATGGCTGAAGTTGATATGATGCAGAAGTTTGTTGTTCTAATTCATAAGCATTTACATTCTTCGGACGATATTTTCTCATTGCAAAAGATCTAGCAAGTGCCGTTATCATACCAGTTGCAGCAAATACAGTAGCAACTGGTACGGCTGGGTGAGTTATAATACTCGACAATAAATTACCTACTAACGGAAGATTATGTATACCGCCCAGATTCATTAAAGTTTTTGCTATTTCAGGACTTATCGCACCGGATTTTACTGCTTCTTGTATTGCTGTTTGTGTAGTATATTTCTTAGCTAGTTCTATTAAACCAGTATTTGTTGTGCCGTAAGCTATATAATTAGCTAACGAATTTAATCCTGTTATATTACCTAATACAGGGAAAAGTGTCTTAAATGGATTTAGATATTTACCAGCAAGAGCACCTGCATGTATTAATGCATTGGGTATCCCAGTTGCATTAATAATATTCGAAGCAATAGATAATCCTTGTAACGGTAATAATGTTGGGGCTGATGCTAATTTTAATGCCAATGGTAAATGCGAGATACCAGAGACTGCAAAGGAAGAAGCTAAACCTAAACCTTTACCAAGCAATCCAGCAGTCATTAAAGATATCATAGGAATATAGAATAATTTAGTAAAATCGTTAAGTATTCTATAACTCTGATACGCGTGTTCTGTTAATGGTAATGTATTACCATATGTCAATCTAGCTTTATTTCTTTCATAAATACTTTTTAATACATCTGGAGATTTTTGTAACATATAATGAGTTAATACTAATCCTGTGAGGATATCAGGAGTTAATCCTGGCATAAAATGATGCAATGCGCCATATACAAAAGACTTATTCATATAGCCATATTTAGCTGGATATAATAATCCTTGTGACCATAACATACCAACTGGTAGTGAAAGTCCAGGATGTATTTTAGATACCGCCATAGAAGGGTCTATACCTAATTTAAGTGTTTTGTATATCTTGTTATATTTTTCATAATGTTGATAATCTAATCTGCCCGTATCATAATTACTTTCATAGGTTTGTTTTAATGTTTGACTGGTTTGAATATTTTGTTCTGCTTTTTGTACTTTAAGCTTCTCAATTTTCTGAAGTACTTCTAATAAATCTTTAGTATTATTTGCATATTGAGATTGGCTGGGATTATATTGTGGTTCCTGAATATAAACATTTGATTGTTGTCTATTTACAACAGCAGTATTAGCCATGACAAAATACCTATCTATTTACTTTACTTTTACTAAGTTAAAATAAATTCAAAACTAGATAAAAAATTATTTTCGTCATCATAATCCTTATCTACAATTAAATCATTGATATCATTTGTATCTTTACGTTTTATCTTATCCTTTCTTGGATCGACTAATTGTATGTTTGATATTAATGATTTATATATTTTTCTTTGTTTTTCTTTTTGTTCTTGATCTATTATAATTTCACCTGATTTTATTAGTTCTTTTAATCCGAATGCAGCGAATGATGCTGCCATAAATAAGTCATCATGATAACCTTTCGCAGCTTGAATTTTTTGACCTTTTCTTTCTATAACATGTAATTCTGAGATTAAATCTTGTGATTTAATTCTTTTTGGGTTATTAATAATATATTCATATAAACAGTCTATGATCAGCTCTTTATTTTTACCTGTTGTTGTAATACCATAATCTATACTACCTGATTTTTTGATTTGATAGTATAAATAAGATGAAAAATCAAATTTTGTTTCATTGATTAATGCTTCAACTACTTGATTACCATATGAGTTATTTTCTATGAATAGTTTGAAGTTTGTTATTTTATAATCATTTATCAAGATTTGTGTGATTTGTTTTATAACATCAATAAATCTTTCTACCATTCCAAATCTATATTTTAATTCTGCTATTTGGTTGAAATTTTGATCAAAAATTTCTATTGCGGAATAGTCGCCTGCTATTGATTTAGCAGTATCTATACCAATTACATAGTAATCATTTTCATTAAATTCTTTAAATACTTTTAAACTCGCGCCGTATGATAATTGTATATAATCAATTGGTTTTTGGGGTTGTAATTCAGATAAAACTTCATCAGGAAATAATGACTCTTCAGAACCTAAAAACATCAAATCCAATTCTTGATTTACTCTTCTTCTACCTTTAGCAGAAGTATAATATCCTAATTCTCTTTTCTGTTCTTCATACCATTTATCATCATATTGCGGGAATTCAGACCAATGTATTCTAATTCTAATAAATGTATTTCTATACGGATTGTTCTGCAAAATTGTATTATATAATTCTTCAGGATCATCAGTTAACCAATCTTCATTATCTAAATCATATAATTCTTCAATTGGTGTAGCGTATGAATATTGCTCATAGAAGAATCTGCCTTTACCTTCTTTACCATTAGGGGTTGAAATTAGAAATATTCCGTATGGATAATTATGTTTTATTGCTTGTTCGCGGGCGGATCTTAATGCAGGTTGCGCAGCTGCCCATATCTCTTCAGCACCTTTAACAAATGCTGTTTCATCCCAAATAAGCAATGGAATATTCAAACCTCTACCAATAGTATTAGGATCAACATTAGAAGCCGGAACCATAATTGATATTTTAGAACCATTCTGGAATTCAATATATTCTAATTTCTCTCCTTTCCACTTTAAAGGGACTCTTAAAAAATCAGGCAATTGTTTATACATTGATTTTATAGTATTTAAGTTTTCTTTAGCTGATTCTTTTTTATAGTTAATTATAACAGTTTTATAGTTAGGATAAAATAAATTTGCCCATAATGCATATGCTAAAGCAAAAGTTGTTTTAAACGCACGCCTCGAACCTAAAATAACTACATTATGAAATCTATATACTGTTTTTACTATCGCCCTATGTTTAGGTAATGTATTATCAAAAGTTAATTGAACATATCCACCTACTACTGGCACCTTAACATAATTGAATATAAAATATAGTGGATTTAACTTACATTTCATCCATTCTTTTGCTAAATCCTGACTAGACATAATTAAAAATTATTCCTCCTTTTCAACTTTTGAATTTACATAGTATAGATATTATTTAATTGAAACTGAAATACCTTTATATATATAAAAAAGGAGTACTAAAATGTATGTAACACTAATACTCTTAATGGCTATGATAATTATAGCAATTTACGAGTCATACAAGACAACCAGCGAATTAGAAAAAGAATTAGATACACTAGAAAAAGAGTTAGACGAAATAGAGTACGAAATAGAATACCAGATAAAGGAAATAGAAAAGTAATAGATGGCCGGATCCGGCCATCTATTTTTATTTTTGGTTATGGTCTACTCAATAACATACACAATATCAATATTGTTTACATCCCACCAGAATAATACAGGATTAAATTTAGCAACATCTAATTTGTCTGTATAACTGGATAATATTTTATCAAAATCATTCACAATAATATTATATTCGGGCGATAATACTTTAACATATTTAACATACTTATAGTTATGCACAAAATCCTCAATTTTTGATGTGTAAAATTCTATTTTTGTTGTTGTATAATTATCTGTTAAATACTTAGCTAAATCTAATTTTATTTGCTCAATATAATCATTAATAGAAATATTTGATTGTGATAGTTGCTGTTTGTCAAAAACAACATAAAGCTTTAATTGTAGAGGTAAATTAATATAATCTGTAGGTATATCTTCTTTGAGATATTTTTGTGTCGGATATAATTCTAGCGTGTTATAAAATCTAAATGAATGTTGCACAGATGGTAGTCTATTTTCTGATAATTCTGTATTTACTAAAAGAGATTTTATTTTTGATTGTATGTATAATGGATCTACATTATATTCATCTTCGGAAATCATAGGTATTTGTATTATATAAGTATCGCCCGATGTTGAATCGATAAACTTCTTCAATCTTAATAAATCCGCTAGGTTAAAAATAAACGTATGAGACTCTTTCTTATATTCAGCTATCTTGACATCACTAAGATAAACATTTATATCTATTGTTATACCGTTAAGTAATATATTAAAAATATCATCGGTAATTGAAATTGCATAAGTATATTTATTTGTGTCATTAAGTATTACATTATAAATGTTTAATTCGGGTATAGTTAGCTGAAAATTATATGCAGATAGATCTGTGTTATCGTATGGTATTATACTAAAGTTAACATTATTGAAGTCATCATCGAAAGTAATTTTAAATATAATATTCGGCACGATATTATTTTGATCTGCATAAATAATATCCATATAAATATCTTCTGTTAATATCAGATATCCATCATACGTATTTAATAAATCATTTTTCTTATATAGAAATGGAGATATTAAATTAACTCTTTCGTAGTCTAAATACTGTATTGGTGTATTCTTAGGTAGATTATCAATCTTTTTATCTAAAGTTATAGTGTTATCATCAGAATTAATGTCAGTTACTGTATATACATTTGTTATATCGTTATTGAATACAATTTCTTGATTTTTATGAAACTTAGTTATATCATTTACGGGGACTATGTTTGTATTTGATATAGTTTGTGTAGTATATACCTCTTCAGGAAATGGATAAGGAATTTTGTTCTGTTTTTGATAAGTATATCTAAATTTGTATATATATTTAGAGTTGGAAGGATTAAATTCAGATTCTTTTAATGTTATTGAAATTGTCTTATATGGTTGATAATATGGGTTATATAACGCGCCATAAATATAAATGTCGTTATCAACGAAATTAATTTTTTTGAATAAAAACTCGTAATTAAATAATGAAGAAAACAGTATCTTATAATCGTCAAACTTAACTAAATTATTTCTAGTTCTAATATACTTGAGGATATTTGATCTTAATTCTTCGGGCGTCTCAATATCACGCCCATCAGTAATTGGATTTAATACTTGTCCTTTTACAGCATCTTTACCAATAGTATAAGTATTATAAGTATTATCAATTCTTTTCTCTATAACGGTAATTTGATCTAATAATACTAATTCGCCGTTATAGAAATTTGCATTAGAGCCTTTTGTTATCTTATACTTAATCTGAATTTCAGAATTTTGTGGTATATATCGCCCGATAATACCATTACCAAATTCAAGAACATATGATTTTTCAGAAGTTTGAGAAATAAATACTACATTATCAGTATCAGAATAACCAAATTTAGTAAATGAAATATCAAATTTAGTAAACTCATCAGTATCGGGTGTTTTAACATAAATATCTATATCAGCAAGATAACCATCATCTATATTTAATTCGTATCTATAATATACACCATAATCATAGTATGGCATTGTAAATTCTATTTGGTTGAAAATATATTGTTTAAGATATAGTAAATCTAATTCTATATATTCAATATCAGCATTAATAGGATCCGTTTTAATGACAATAGGTACTTTTTTAATACCCTCTTTTGAGTTATATACTGCATAATTATTATGTAATGATCTATGTATTGTTAATTCAGCATCTAAAGTCCATATAAGATTATTTATATTAAATGTTGTTCCTTTCGGTATAGTAATAGTTCTAGAAACTATATTTGAATTGTCTATTTTTGGTAAATATATTTGAATGTTACCTTTATACGTCGCAGGATTTGCAAATAAAGGTTGATATCCAAATAACGCCGCGTGTAGGAGTAATGAAGAATATTCTTGGGCAGTTAAAGGAAGAAGTTCTTTATATAAGTAATTATAGTAGTATTCAGAGTCTTTTTTTATGTAACCTAATATATAAAGTAAATATCCAATAACACCTGTTTTTGAAATTTTAATATTATTTAATTCAAATTGTTCCTTTGCTATATTATAGTATTCATTAAGTAACTCATCAATTGTATAAGTTTTTAACATTGCTTCTTCCTATTTTCTTTTTGTAAAAATAATTAAATATTCTTTAAGAAGTTATATAACTTCTCTTTGAAATCTCTTAGAAATATATTATTACCTGGATTTTCTATCGAAACGCCGCTTGCTTCTAATTCCGGATATGTAAATTCCTTGTAAAACGCACAAGTATAAGGTATATTAACTATTGTTAATTCGTTAGATGCTCTGTTTCCAATTATATCATTTGGTGTTAGATTAGTCGGAAATATACCTGTGGCTCTTGCAAAATAAGTCAATTTAAAATCTGGTGAGAATTTTAAAATATAAGCACATGTAGCATAATCTATATTACCATCTGCTATATAGTCAGGACAATTAGGTATACCTAATTGAGATTTATTAACGGAAGCAGTTCTAGATATGTAATTTCCAGGTTTAATTATACCTTTAGATACTTCATTAATATATTCTACCCAAAGAGAATGTAATGAATATACATGCAAATACTTTGTATCAATATATTGTACTGTTAGATCATTAGTTATTTCAACTTCTTCGGCAGTTGGTATGCCGCCGGTTCTTAAATTATATTCGCCTACTTTTACTTGTATTGTTGGTAAAGTAACTTGCGTTGCAAGAAACGGTATTGCAGTATTGAGATAAGTAAAAAATGCCTTTAAATTGTCAGGTGTACCTATAAAACCTTCAAAATCCGGAGATGATAAATGTGGTGGTGTTAAGAAAAATAATACATAACCATTTATATCAGGATTATAGTCATCTAAGTTATAATAAAATGATTTAAATATATCAATTATATTTGGGTCTATTTTTTTTAAATACTCTTGTGACTTATCTAACCTATAATCATATAACCATTTCATAAATGATTTTGCTGTTGTTATATCCTCTAATAGTAACATGACTACTATACTCAATATTTCTTTAGAACGCAAATAGTATTAATAATATTATAACCGATTAAATACGCTGCTGCCCTCAATATAGCAACTTTATTAGAGTAATTATCAATAGTTTTATTATATTTTCTCATTAAAATATCATTTAATATTTCTTTAAGGATTTCTTTAAATTCTTCAACATCTTTATTATGTTTAGAAGAAATTATTGTTTTATCGATTATATCGATAAGATTTTTATTCGAACATAATACTTCAGGTTGATATACGCCTATCCTGTTAAGTAATATAACTATTAATTCTTGAAGTTTATCTTTATAAGTCGGATTATGTATTTCAGTAGATATTATTTCTATTAATTTAATCGAAAGTTTTGTTTTTTTGTTAATATAATTGATTAAATCGCGCGGATATCTAGCATTTGTCGTTAACACAATATTACTAGCGACAAGTTCGGATATTTTATTAATCTGTGAGGATTTAGATTCTATATCAGTAATGGTTAATTCTGATTCATCTTGGTTTCCTATTACAGTTTTTGCTGTATGTAAAGCCTCACCGGATTTATGAGTTTCAAAATACAAATTTGCAAGGCCAGTATTTAATGCGTTATTAAATATTTGATCTATTCTCACAAAACATTGATTGAAAAACAATTTCAATTTTTTATAATCACTTAAAACATATGCACCATATTTTGAATCAATTGTATCAATAAAATATTTAACTATTAAATCTAGCGGAGATTTATATTTCTTAACAAGATTCCTATTAGTCAATTTCTGATTAATAACATAATCCATTACTGATTTGTTACAATACTTAATATATTTATATTTTCGTCCATTCCATAACCTAATAAGTATTAGAAATAGTGATAATTTAGCAAATTTATCAAGTTTTGCTTTCTTAAATACATAATATAAGAGGATAAGAATCTGGTAATATTCATTACCATACATTTTGGAATTTTTTGGAAACCCGAATTCCTTTTCGAATATGTCTTTAAGTGTATTAATATCAATGCCTAATAAATCAATAAGTTGTTTAACTTCTTTTTCAGGTATTTTAAATGACATACAATAACCATCATTTATCGCTTTATTAATAGCGTCTGTATATACAGATGTCGCTATTTGTTGTAATTTTTGTTGAATGATATTATTTGACTTAACTTCTTTAACTAGCTTGACTGCTATTTGTTTAAAACTGAGCGAATCCATAATCCGTTTCTCCTGAAAGATAGTTAACATAAATCCGAATGTTTTATGTATAATACGCTACTATTTGGGATTTAATAAAATGGTACGCCGCGCGGCGTACCAAAATTAAGATAAAATCAAATCAATTATCTTTCTTTTAACATCTCTATACTTTTCAAACATTTCATTAACTAAATCTTCATCTAAATCATTCTCTTTTATATAATCATCTATCTTTTCAACATACTTTCTATTGATGCCAGAAAATATTACTCTATCAAATAATTCATCGAGTATATTATATTTCTCTACATACTCAATTGACCTTTCTACATCACCAGATTCTTGAAGTTTTTGACTTAGCAAAACACTAGTTTTTTCAAATTTCGATCTTGATTTATTATGTTGAAGATCACTATAGATTCTTGAAATTTCCTCATTAAGAATATCAGCTAGTTTACTAACTAATCTATGTTGTGTTAGAATATCATTTTCGTTTAATTCAAATGAACCATATATATGTGGGTAAAAATCTAATGATTCATATATCTCAACTTCTATTTTATAGAGTTCATTAAGTAAGTCTTCTAATTCATTGGATTTGGCAATGATATTTCCATTAGAAAAATTTATAGAAATAAGTTCGAAAATTGTGGTATCGAACTCTAATTTATTTTCCATTAATTTATAGTCAAACTTAACATCTTTTTTATCTCTAATAGAATATTTATTTTCCTGGAGTATTTGTTTGATTTGTTCTATATTCATCACGAATATCTCCTTTTATTAAAATTATTTAAACGGATCGAAAATCTTTAGTAGATGCACAACATTTTCTATACTTGTCTTTTCAACTTTATTCATATAAGGAAATTTATATGCAATAGATTGTCTATTAGATGAAACGGAGATTATAGAAGGAATCTTGCACTTTCTTACTATGAATTCTGTATTATATTTTAAATTTGAATTAATTGGTGTTATTATCTTTTTAGGTTCTAAATCATCCCAGTCTAGGTTTGTTATTATTTCTGGTCTGTAGGCTAATACTAAGCTGGCGATGAAATTAATTAATTGTTCAGGAAGTATCAATAAGTAATTAGGGAAAATTAATTCTTTAGTTAACTCTTTTTCGTCAATAGTATATTTAGTTACCTGTAAATAATTCAGAAACGACTTTAAATATTCACAAAGCACAAAACATATAATATTAGTTTGTATTGCGGCAAATATGTTATCTATAAATAAAACTATTTTCTCTTTAAATTTACTTGTTATTTCTGATTTCTTCTTAGTATTGATTCTATCGCCGCCCGATATTACACTCAGAATTTTCTCCTCTAACTTACTTTCAAAGTAAGTAGTTAGTTCTGTTTCAAGATATATAATATAATCACTAAATATCGCAGAAATTTTATCAATAATAAACATTAAGTCATTACTAATAACATTAAATATTTCCTTATTACTGGTAAATACATCAAAACCTAATTCTGATAATATCTTTTTGATATCGTTAGTTGTTTCTATTATCTTGCCTGACTTTTTATACTTTTTGATATCTATTTTAAAACATGGTTCGATAATTTGTTTCTGCAGATTTGGTTCGCCGGCTTTAAATAAATCTATAAACGATTTAATTAGATAACTATCATCAATATCACTTGCGTCGATATCACGTTTAAGTGTATCTATTCTAATCTTATCAATAATATAATCAATTGTTTCATCTATACTCTTCTTAATCAAAGGTAAAACATAAGTATTCAAATTAGGTAAATCTTTTAATTGACCGCATTTGTCTTTATTATCTTCTTCTAATTTAACTAGTTGATCGATATTATCTATTATGAACTTTACGAGCTTTTCCTTATTGAAATTATAATAATCATTCTTATTAATCAAATTATCTAAATTTTCTTGTATGTTATTTAAAAGATATTCAGGTACATCGTCTATTATACTTTTATCCTGTATGTTGATTAGGTTATTAATGTATTTAATTATTGACTCTTTAAATTTCTTCTGTGATAGAATTTTATATGAGTGTACTACATATTCTGAAAATCTATCGTTTAATTGTGATGAATAATAATGAATATTAGTGCATAATTTTAGGATTGTAAACGCCTGTTTTATTTCACTATTCGATAATTTATAATACATATCTATATATGAAGATTTAGATGTCTGGTTTATACTATCTAATTTATTGTAAATTGCGTCTAAATATAATGTGAAAAGTTTTATCAAATAGATATTTTTCGGATTTAATCGGGCGCCGATTTTACTAAACCATCTCTTAACTCGTTCAAATAAATTCTTACCATCACCTTTTTCAGCACTATCAATTAAATCCTGAATAGTTTTAGTCTTGAAAATTCTCTCAAGTCTATAAATATTAGCTAAATTATTTAACGGCAAATCAGTAATAATCGATGCCAACAATATCATACCAAAAGCATAATCACTAACTTGATAATTCTTTGTACCTATTACTAATGGAATTCGTATACCATTAACTTCTTTATATGAAACAACTGCTTGGTATTGCTGATAATATGGATCTTTAAGTATAATATCTTTTAATCTTTTATACAGTTTAGAAGATTTAGAAGAAATTTGTTTTTCAATATCTGATGTTATTTGATATGTCAAGTAGTTGGAGGTGGTCATGGAAAGTTTTTCTTCGGCGCCCGGTTCTATTATTTTAGATGTTAATTTTTTTAAAATACTATCTTTCACAGTACTTATTTCATCACTAATATCTAAAAGTTTCTCAGTTTGTGCTAAAATATTGTAAATATTAATCTCTTTCAATATACTCGCGGCGAAAAATCTTCTTAAAATATTATGCAAATTATCTTTAGTAATACTATCTAAAATAATAGCAGGATATATAAAAACAATAGAATGTCTTAATCCACCCAATTCCTTTAGCGGATTCTCTAATTTTCTAATATCATTTTGTGTTATTTTAGTTATTTTTGAGAATTGTTTATTAACAATCAACTTAGATTACCTCTTCCAAAACGATAATACATATATTAAGTATTCTTAGTTTTAATGCCATAAATTTCTTTAAAAAGTTTACCAATTTTATCTTGTCTATCCATTATTTTATCTACTAGTTCTTTGCCGCTACCCAAAGCAAATTCAACATCAGCTCTAGTCTGAATAGAATGATATTTCTGAAATGCATATTCAATCATTGCTCTATCTTCAGCAGGGATTTTATTTTTAGTGCTAGCAGGAAGTGCATTATAAATTCTAGATAACATTGCAAATATCAAAGAAATAGCTTTAGCATTATCAGCAACTGAATCATGTATATCAAAAACTTCTTCATTTATTTTGTAACGTAGTTGATATTTCTTATGACTATAAGGTTTCTCATCTGGAATTTCTTTGATAACTTTTTTGAACATAAAAGGTTTAACTTGTTTCTTTTCTATTTTAAAAGCCATTATTGTCCTCCAAATTTGTAATAGGAAGGACAGGTGAGAGTTACTCACCTGTCCAAAGGTTAACTTTTAGGTTATTTACTAATATGCCTTTGTTACCTTCAAGTTTTACTCTAATTGCTCTTCCATTCTTCCTAGCAGTCTTGTAAGTAGATTTAATGATATTATTTGTTTCATCATAGGTTCTGGATAGGAGAACTTGTTCAACTGTTCTATCAGGAACGATAAGTTTCGTTGGTGCTGAAGATTGAGTTGGGATATTGATAAGGTGTTTGTAACCTTCA
>Ga0256836_1000040_pt1 | contig 82318 bp, 87 predicted proteins | sample 4561380metaG_FD_185974 | JGI IMG/M metagenome (GOLD analysis project Ga0256836, IMG submission 185974) | Hydrothermal vent microbial communities from Guaymas Basin, Mexico - 4561-380 | ecosystem: Environmental > Aquatic > Marine > Hydrothermal vents | place: Mexico: Guaymas Basin | collected...
TTGATGAGAACGGCTACATTAAGTCTGATACTGTAATGGCCCGCCATAAGGCGGAGTTTAAGCTGGTTAAGAGGGAAGAAGTCCAGTTCATGGACGTTTCTCCAAAGCAGGTATTTTCCGTTTCTTCTTCGTTAATTCCATTCCTTGAGCACGACGACGCAAACAGGGCCCTTATGGGTTCTAACATGCAGCGTCAGGCAGTTCCGCTCATTAAGACAGAGGCTCCCTTTGTTGCAACTGGAATGGAGAAAGAGGTTGCACTCTACAGCCGTAGTGCTGTAGTTGCCAAGCGTTCAGGTGTTGTAGAGAGCGTTACTGCAGACAAGATAATTGTCAAGGTTGATCCAGAGGAGATTGAGGAGAGCGGTCTTTCTGTTGATACCGGATTTGACGTTTACAACCTCAAGAAGTTCCAGAAGTCAAACCAGAAAACCTGTATAAACCAGAGGCCAATAGTTAAGAAGGGTCAGAGGGTTAAGAGAGGTCAGATTATCGCCGACGGACCTTCAATGGAAAATGGAGAGCTGGCCCTCGGTAAGAACGTCCTTGTAGCCTTCATGCCGTGGAGAGGTTACAACTTTGAGGACGCCATCTTAGTTAGCGAAAGGCTCTTGAAGGATGACGTCTATACCTCTATACACATTCAGGAGTTTGAGTGTGAAGCAGTAGAGACGAAGTTAGGAAAAGAGGAAATTACCAGAGACATTCCTAATGTTTCTGAGTCGGCCCTTAGGCACCTTGATGAGTCTGGAATAGTTAGGATTGGAACTTACGTTAGGCCAGGAGATATTCTCGTCGGAAAGGTTACTCCTAAAGGTGAGCAGGTCTTAACTCCTGAGGAGAAACTCCTTCAGGCAATCTTTGGAGAGAAGGCTAAAGGAGTTAAGGATACCTCCTTAAGGGTTCCCCACGGAGTTGAGGGAGTTGTAATTGACGTAAAGATCCTCTCTAGGAAAGGAGAGGAGAAGGATCCTAGAACTCAGCTTATTGAGGCTGAAGAGAAGGCAAAGCTTGAGAGGGAAAAGCAGGAAGAGATTAACCTTATTAAAAAGGACAGGGATAGGAAGGCGGCTGAGCTTATCCTCGGTAAGAGGGTAAGAGAGGACGTTTACGATGCTGCTGGAAACCTCTTAATCTCCGCTGGTGAGGAAATTACAGAGGATAAAGTTGATGAGCTTGTCTTCTTTGCCCTCAGGAAGCCTTCAATAATTGACGATGAGAAAGTAGTTGAGGAGCTTAAGAAGATTAGGCTCAGGGCCGTTGATAAGATTGCCTTAGTGGAGAACATCTACGAGGAGAAGAAGGCAGCAATTGAGATGGGTCATGAGCTGCCGGCAGGCGTTAACAAGAAGGTTAAGGTTTACATAGCCACAAAGCGTAAGCTGACGATCGGTGATAAGATGTCAGGTCGCCACGGAAACAAAGGTGTTATTTCCCAAATTAGGCCTGTTGAGGATATGCCCTTCCTTGAGGATGGAACTCCTGTAGACATTGTTCTTAACCCTCTCGGCGTTCCCTCACGTATGAACGTTGGACAGATACTTGAAGTTCACCTTGGGCTTGCTGCTAAAGAGCTTGGAAAGAAGATAGAGAGGTTGATGAAGGAAGGTTTAGATAAGGTTCGTCAGGAGATTAAGGCTATCTACAACGATGAGAGGATTAACAAGCTGATTGATAGCCTTTCTGATGATGAGTTTAGAGAGGTTGCTAAGAAACTCTCTAAGGGAATCAGGTTTGAGTCTCCGATATTTGACGGAGCTACAGAGGAGGAGATTAAAGCTCTACTTAAGAGGGCAGGGCTTCCTGAGACAGGACAGCTTACCCTCTACGATGGATTAACTGGAGAGCCTTTTGACCAGGACGTTACAGTTGGTTATATGTACATGCTCAAGCTAATTCACCTTGCTGACGATAAGATTCACGCCCGTTCAACGGGTCCTTACTCCCTCATTACACAGCAGCCTCTCGGTGGTAAGGCTCAGTTTGGAGGACAGAGGTTCGGTGAGATGGAGGTGTGGGCACTTGAAGCTTACGGTGCAGCCTACACCCTCCAGGAGATGCTAACCGTCAAGTCTGACGATGTTGAAGGACGTTCAAGAGTTTACGAGGCAATTGTTAAAGGTAAGTACTCCTTTGAGCCGGGACTTCCTGAGTCCTTCAACGTTCTTGTTAGAGAACTCAAAGCTCTCGCCCTTGACGTTAAGTTCATAAAAGAGCTTGAGGAAGAAGAGGGCGAAGGAGAGGCTAACTAAGAACTTTTCGGGGGCTTTGTCCCCCTTTTTAAACCCCCCTTAGGAGGAGCTCAAAGTGAGCAAAAGAGAAATCGTTTTTAGTGAAGAGCCGAAAACTTTTGACTTTGATGCAATTGAGATAGGTCTTGCTTCTCCCGAAAAGATTAGGGAGTGGTCTTACGGTGAGGTTAAGCTTCCAGAGACTTTAAACTACAGGACTTTAAAGCCTGAGAAGGACGGTCTTTTCTGTGCGAGGATTTTCGGTCCTGTAAGGGACTGGGAGTGTCTGTGTGGAAAGTACAGGGGTTCTAAGTACGCAGGAGTTATCTGTGATAGGTGTGGTGTTGAGGTAACCCTTTCAAAGGAAAGGAGAAGAAGGTTCGGTCATATAGAGCTTGCTGCTCCCTGTACACATATATGGTACGTAAAGTCTGTTCCAAGTAAGATAGGAGCTCTTTTAGGGCTCTCCGTAAGGGAAGTTGAAAGGGTTGTTTACTTTGAAAGCTACATCGTTCTTGACCCTGGAGAGGAGGAGGAAACAGGCCTCAAGAAATTCCAGCTCCTTACTGAAGAGGAGTACAGGGAAAAGGTTGAGGAGCTCGGAGAGGAGGCCTTTGAGGTTGGAATAGGCGCTAAAGGTATAAAGGAAGCCCTTAAGAGGGTTGATCTTGAGGAGCTTGCCGAGGAGCTGAGAGAAGAGATTAGAATGTACTCCGGTGAGATTTCCTCAATTAACGCTGACCTACAGAAGAAGCTCCCTAACGTCTTTAAGGCGGCAGTTGAGACCCTTTCCTACTACACAGGTCTATCTGAAGACACGATTATAGGTATCGTTAAGAACGTTTTAGTTGTAGTTACAGATCCAGGGGATTCTGGGCTTGAGAAAGGCCAAATCATTGAGTATAACGACTTTAAGAAGCTTAAAGAGAAGTTCAACATAGAGGTAGAGAAGGGCGGTAAGGCCCTTGACTGGTACGTTGACTTTTTAGTTGAACAGGGAAAGATTCAGAGTAAAGAGCTTGTAAAGGAAGAGATTAGGAGGGCTACGAGGAAGGATACAACAGAGGCAAAGCTTAAGAAGTTAGTTAGAAGGTTAAAGATTGTTGAGTCCTTCCTTGGCTCAGATAACAAGCCGGAGTGGATGGTCCTTGAGGTTCTTCCCGTTCTCCCTCCGGAGCTCCGTCCCTTAGTTCCTCTTGAGGGGGGAAGGTTTGCAACTAGTGACCTTAACGACCTCTACAGGAGAGTTATAAACAGGAACAACCGTTTAAAGAGGCTCCTTGAGCTTGATGCGCCTGAGATAATCGTTAGGAACGAAATGAGGATGCTTCAGGAGGCGGTAGATACCCTCATAGATAACGGCAGGAGGGGAAGGCCGGTTAAGTCCTCAAAAGGGCATCCCCTTAAGTCCCTCTCTGACGTTTTAAGGGGTAAGCAGGGAAGGTTCAGACAGAACCTTTTAGGTAAGAGGGTTGACTACTCTGGTCGTGCCGTAATCGTTGTTGGTCCAGAGCTTAAAATGCACCAGTGTGGCCTTCCTAAGATTATGGCACTTGAGCTCTTTAAGCCCTTTGTTTACAGGCGTCTTGAAGAGAAGGGTTACGCCAATACGATTAAACTTGCAAAGAAGATGGTTGAGAAGCAGGAGCCTGAGGTTTGGGAGTGTCTTGAGGAGGTTATTAAGGAACACCCAGTTCTCCTTAACAGGGCTCCTACACTTCACAGGGTTTCTATTCAGGCATTTGAACCTGTTTTAGTTGAAGGTAAGGCTATTCAGCTTCACCCTCTTGTGTGTACTGCTTTCAACGCCGACTTTGACGGCGACCAGATGGCGGTTCACGTTCCGCTCTCTCTGGAGGCACAGTTAGAAGCCTATACCCTGATGCTTTCAACTCAGAACATTCTTTCTCCTGCCCACGGTAAGCCTCTAGCAGTTCCATCTCAGGATATGGTTCTTGGCCTTTACTACATGACCCTTGAAAAACCTGGTGCAAAGGGTGAAGGTAAAGAGTTTGCTGACTTTGATCAGGTTCTAAAGGCCCTTGAGCTTGGAGAGATAGAGCTCCACGCCCGCATAAAAGTAAGGGTACCTGCCAATAAGACTGAAAGTGGAAAAGAGGAAGTAGTTACCACAACTGCAGGAAGGGTAAAGTTCAACACTTTACTTCCTGAGAACTATCCTTTTGTAAACAAGGTAATGACAAAGAAAGCAGTTGCTGCCCTCATAGCAGATGTCCATAAGAAGTTAGGTAACGAAGTAACTATTGACATGCTAGACAGGTTAAAGGAGGCAGGTTTCGTTCAGGCTACCCTTGGTGGTCTCTCAATTGCTATTGACGACCTCCACATTCCACCTACTAAGAAAGAGCTCATTGAGAAGGCAAGGAAAGAGGTCCTTGAGATTGAAGAGGGCTACAGGAAAGGCCTCCTTTCAAAGGATGAGCGTTACAACAAGATAGTTGATATCTGGACGAGGGTTACCGAGCAGCTTACAAAGGACATGATGGATTACATGAGGAGCCACGATATTAACTCTAGGGGAAGGTTACCAAACGACGGTACCTTTAACCCTGTATTCATGATGCTTTCCTCAGGAGCCCGTGGTAGCCAGACGCAGATTCGTCAGCTTGCCGGAATGAGGGGTCTTATGGCTAAACCTTCCGGTGAGATTATTGAGACCCCGATTATCTCCAACTTCCGTGAAGGACTAACGGTTCTTGAGTACTTCATCTCAACCCACGGAGCTAGGAAAGGTCTGGCCGACACAGCTCTTAAGACTGCAGATGCCGGTTACCTTACAAGGAGGCTTGCCGACGTTGCTCAGGACGTAATTATCACGATGGAAGACTGTGGTTGTGAGGATGGAATAGAAGTTTCAGCCTTAATGGAAGCCGGTGAAGTTGTAATTCCCCTTTCTAAGAGAATTGCAGGCCGCTACGCCGCCGAAGATGTGGTTGATCCAATAACTGGAGAAGTTTTAGTAAGGAAGAATGAGGAAATTACGGAAGATATAGCTCAGAGAATTGAAGACCTTGGTATAGAAAGTGTTAAGATACGTTCAGTTCTTACCTGTAGAGCTCCATTTGGAGTATGTTCAAAGTGTTACGGTAGAGACCTTGCAAGACAAAGACCAGTCCAGCTTGGAGAGGCTATCGGTATTATTGCAGCCCAGTCAATCGGTGAGCCCGGTACTCAGCTTACGATGCGTACCTTCCACATCGGTGGTATTGCTATGAGGGGTGCTGAGGCTTCTGAGTACAGGGCAAAGCACGACGGAGTTGTAAAGATTATCAATGCAAACACAATTACCGACTCTGAAGGTAGAGTTATCGTTATAAACAGGGCTGGGAAGATAGCCGTTATTGACGAAAAGACCGGGAAACACCTTGAAAGGTACGATATTCCTTACGCTGCGGTCCTTAAAGTTAAAGATGGTGATAAGGTAGTAAAAGGACAGATACTTGCAGAATGGGATCCTCACGCCATTCCGATACTTGCCCTAAGGAGTGGAATCGTAAGGTTTAAGGACGTTATCCCCGGCGTTACAGTCTCTGAGACGGAGCCTGTTGTTCTTGAGTACAGGACTCTTCCTTACGAGCCTACCATTGAGCTCCTTAACGATGAAGGGGAAGTCGTTGACTTCTACCCGCTACCCGTTGGTGCAAGGATCATGGTTGAAGAGGGTCAGAGGGTTGAGATTGGAGCTCAGCTTGCGAGACTTCCGAGGAAAATCGGGGGAACAAAGGACATTACAGGAGGTCTTCCAAGGGTTGCTGAGCTCTTTGAGGCCAGGAGACCTAAGGATGCAGCAATCCTTGCAGAGATCAGCGGTAAAGTCTACGTAGAGACAGAGAGAAACAAGATAATAATTACGATTGTTGACCCTGAAACAGGAGTTAAGAGGGAGTACGAAGTTCCAAAGGGTAAGTACATCTACGTAAGGACTGGAGACTACGTTAAAGCCGGTGAACCTCTAACCGACGGACAGTTCAACCCTCACGATATACTCAACATCCTTGGAGAGAGGGCAGTTGCAAGGTTCCTCCTTGACGAGATTCAGTCGGTTTACCGCGCTCAGGGTGTTGACATTAACGATAAGCACTTTGAGGTAATTATTAAGAAGATGCTCTCTAAGGTTAGGATTGAGGACTCTGGAGATTCTAACTACCTCGTTGAGGAAGTCGTTGACAGGGATGAGTTTGAAAGGGTAAGGGAGCAGCTCTTTAAGGAGGGTAAGAGGCCTCCAAAGGCAAGGCCGGTCCTTACAGGTATCACAAAGGCCGCCCTCTCTACACCTTCATTCATCTCTGCAGCCTCCTTCCAGGAGACTACAAGGGTTCTCTCTGAGGCTGCAATTGCAGGTAAGAGGGATTACTTGAGGGGCCTCAAGGAGAACGTTATTATCGGTAGGCTAATTCCTGCTGGAACCGGAAGGAAGGAGTATAGAAAAGTTACCTGGGACTACTGCGAAAAGGAAGAACAGGAAGTTAGCGAATAACCGAGAAGTTTGAAGCTAAATTCAGCCCCGCCTCGCGCGGGGCTTTTTTATTTTACAATTAGAACTTTAGAACTAAAGTAGAGGGGGATAGGTATGAGAGATATTATTGGTACTTTCTTTGATATTTACGATACATTAATCCTTCTTGGTTTTATAGTTCTGATACTATGGAGTCTGTACGAAAGCCTTAAAAGCTATATATCCGACGTAAAGAATAACAAGGAGCAGTTTATGAAGGATATTATTCTTATTGGAGCACTTGCTTTTGGCCTTTTCGCTGTAATTAAATATGCTCTTTTACCTTACAAACTGCAATCTGAAATATTAAAGCTTGATAAAATAGCTGAACTAGGAAGCATCCTATCTTTCGTAGGTATGATATACTTCTCCCTTGCTGCTCTTGTAGGTCTTTACTATATGTTTGAAAAGTCAGATATTAGATTAAAACATCTAATAGTCTTAGCAATTTGGCTTACTGGTTTAGTCGGATTAATAAAAAACTGTTAAATCCAGTAAAGTCCCATGCCCCAAAAGGGACATGGGAAATCTATAAGTTAAAGGGATGGAGTAAGGTTAAGGGAGAGCTCCTTCTCTACTGCGTGGGCCACTTTCAGAACAGTTTCCTCGTCAAAGGCTTTTCCGATTAGCTGGAGTCCAATTGGAAGGTTCTTACTATCAAATCCGCAGGGGATAGATATTGCCGGAAGTCCTGCAAGGTTCACGGCAATCGTGAAGATGTCTGAGAGGTACATCTTTATAGGGTCGTCCGTCTTCTCTCCTATTTTGAATGCGGTTTCTGGAGTTACTGGGGTAATGAGGAAGTCTACCTCTTCAAAGGCCTTTTGGAAGCCCTGGTAAATTAGAGTTCTAACTTTTTGGGCCTTTAAGTAGTAGGCGTCGTAGTATCCGGCGCTTAGAGTGTAGGTTCCTATCATTATTCTCCTTTTAACTTCGTCTCCAAAACCTTCAGCCCGGGTCTTCTTGTACATGTCTATCAGGTCTTTGTAGTCTTTTGCTCTGTAGGTGTACCTTACTCCGTCAAACCTTCCCAAGTTTGAAGAGGCCTCTGCCGGGGCAATTATGTAGTAGGTCTCTACTGCGTACTTCGTATTAGGTAGGGAAACTTCAACTATTTCAACTCCAAGGGACTCTAGCTTCTTTACTGCGCTTAAAACGGCCTCTTTAACTTCAGGATCAACTCCCTCTATGAAGTACTCCTTTGGTAGACCTGCTTTAAGGCCTTTTACCTCCCCATTAAGGGCCTCAAGGAAGTTAGGAATCGGAACTTTTGCTGAAGTTGCATCCTTTGAGTCCTGACCTGAGATAAGGTTTAAAAGGTATGCTGCATCCTCTACGTTCTTGGTTATAGGGCCTATCTGGTCAAGTGAGGATGCAAAGGCGGTAAGTCCATACCTTGATACCCTGCCGTAAGTCGGCTTTAGACCTACAACTCCGCAGAACGCAGCCGGCTGTCTGATTGAACCTCCGGTGTCTGAACCTAAAGAAGCAATGGCAGAGCGGGCGGAAACTGCTGCGGCGCTACCTCCCGAAGAACCTCCAGGAACCCTTTCTAAGTCCCAGGGGTTTTTTGTAGGGCCGAAGTATGAAGTCTCGGTTGAGGAACCCATTGCGAACTCGTCAAGGTTGTTCTTACCTACAAATATTGCTCCTCTTTCCCTTAACCTTTTAACGACTGTAGCATCGTAGGGAGATACGAAATTCTCAAGCATCTTTGAGGCGCAGGTCATCCTTACGCCTTCAACGTTTATGTTGTCCTTTATTGAGATTGGGATTCCAAAGAGCTCCGGCACTTCATCTTCATTGAGTCTTGTAAGTTCTTCATCAAGGATTTCAGCCTTTTTGCGGGCTTTCTCTTCAGAAACGGTTATGTAGGCGTTGAGCTTAGGTTCTGTCTCCTCTATTCTTTTAAGGAGCTCCTCCAAAACCTCGCTAGGCTTAACCTCTTTCTTCTTTATAAGTGTGTGGAGCTCTGCCAAGCTCTTATTTATAAGTTCCATTTCCTCCTCCTATTTCTTAACAACTTTTGGAACTATGAAGTACTCACCGTCGGTTTCAGGTGCGTTCATAAAAACTTTTTCCCTTGGTAAAGACACAGATGGGACGTCTTCCCTGAGTACATTTTCAGGTGGAATAACGCTGAACTTCGGGTCAATTCCCTCTGTGTCAAGCTCGTTTAACTTCTCAACGAAGGAGAGAATTTCTGACAGCTCCTTCCTAAACTTTTCAACTTCTTCTTCCTTTAATTCAATTCTTGCAAGGTGGGCGATGTGTAGAACTTCCTCTCTGCTCAGCTTCATCTCCTACTCCTTAAATAGGCTTTTATCCTCCTTCCGACCTCTTCAATCTCGTATCTCATGATAGGGTCGGAGGAGTGGCTAACAATTTTAACATCAGGGTTAAGTTCAACCTCTCCGGTGTATACTGCCTCTTCAAGCCACTTAATGAAGTCTATTCCGTTTCCTCCAAAGTAAGAGTACTCCTCAAGGTAGTTATCAAGGTCAAGGACTTCTATCTCCTTCCCGTATCTCTTTACTAAATCTTTTAGCTGATTTACCGTCTTAACTCCTGTGTAACCTGGGGGTGGTTCTCTCCAGTCGTCAAGGTATACTTTCAATGAAAACCTCCTTAAGGGAGTTAACCTTGGGAAAAATTTTAGTTGAACTTGAAGGAAAAGAAAGGGAAGTTGAGTTTAAAGGGAAGAGGATAAGGGTTGATAGGTTGCTTGACCTCCTTAACATCTACCCTGAGACGGCGGTTGTAGTAAAGGGGAAAGAGCTCCTTTGTGATGACGACCTCCTATCAGACGGGGAGAGAGTTAAGGTAGTAGTAGCAACCTCAAAGGGGTAGAGAATGAGGGTAATGGCCCTTGATGTCGGTTTTAAAAGGATAGGAGTGGCCATTTCAGACCCTCTGGGCCTTACAGCTTCACCCTACACCATTATACATAGGAAGAGTAATAGGGAGACTTTTAAGGAGCTCTTAAGGATAATTGATGAAAAGGGAGTTGGAAAAATCGTTGTAGGGGTTCCTGTTAATAGGGAAGGGAAAGTTACTCAGATCGGCCATAAGATAAAGAAGTTTGCCTCAAAACTTGAAGAATTCCTAAAGGAAGAGGGAAGAAACGTTGAGATAACCTTCTGGGATGAAGCCTACTCTACAAAGGAGGCTCAAGAGATCGCAAGGAGCTTGGGAAAGAGGAAAGAGGAACTTGACGACTACGCGGCAGCTCTAATTCTAAGGGAGTTCCTTGAACAGTTGCAGTCTAAAGGGTAGTAGCATAAATTAATAGTCCCTAACTTCACCTCCTTATGGGGTTGACAAAACCGATATTGATAACTATTATTATTAACAGACACCCCCTATCCCCCTCCCTCCTCCCCATAAGTCTTTAAGGGGCGCCTCAGGCGCCCCTTCTTTTTTTCTCCCTTGGGAAAGTTCTATAAAATTCTGCACTAATAAATTGAGAAATTAGGTTATAAGTATGGGGAAGAGAGTTCTACTTGGGTTCAGCGGCGGAGTTGATAGCTTTTACAGTGCCTATCTACTGAGAGAAAAGGGCTTTGACGTCCACTTGATTTACTTTAAGCTCCTTAAAACGGCAAATCTAGAGAAGGTTAGAAAGAGTGCTGAACTCCTTAAACTTCCTCTAACAGTTATAGACCTATCAGATGAGTTTAGAAAGGCGGTAATAGATTACTTCATCCGTTACTACAAGTTGGGTCTAACTCCGAACCCCTGTGCAGTGTGTAATAGGGAAATAAAGTTAAAGTACCTATATAGATTGATGAAGGAGCTCTCCTTTGACTTTATTGCAACCGGCCACTACGCAAGGGTAGTTTACGTTCCGGAGTTTAGGAGGAACCTAATTTCAAGGGGAGTAGATAGGAGGAAGGAGCAGTCTTACTTCCTTTCCCTTGTAGAGAGAGAAGTTTTTGATTCTTTACTCCTCCCTTTAGGTGACTTTACTAAAGAAGAAGTTGTAAAGAGGGCAAAAGAGCTAGGGTTTGAGTATAGGGGGGAGAGTCAGGATATATGCTTTATTCCTGGAGAGTATACAGAGTTCCTTAAAAGGTTCATAAAGCCAAGACCTGGTTACTTTAGGCTCAGAGATGGAACCGTTCTTGGAAGGCACAAAGGCCTCTTTTACTACACCGTTGGTCAAAGGAGAGGACTTGGAATTCCCTATAAACATCCCCTCTACGTTCTAGAACTCTTACCGGAGGAGAACGCTGTAGTTGTTGGAAGTAAGGAAGAGATTCTGAAGGATGAGATTTTCGTTTGGAAGTTAAACTGGCACGTAAGACCTGAAGAACTTATGGGTAGAGAAATTGAGGTTCAGATAAGGTATAGGGCAAAACCGGTAAAAGTTAGAGAATTAAAGTATTTAAATTCTGACTTTTATTGTGTAAAATTAGCGGCGAAAGTAGAAGCTCCTACTCCGGGGCAGGTCTGCGCCTTTTACAACGGAGATCTGCTTATCGGAGGGGGAGAAATTACAAGGGAAGGAGCCGGGAGATGGAAGGAAGCATAGTATCAATAGACTGGACGCTGGCCGTCCAAGCAGTCAACTTCCTGGTTTTTATGGTTTTAATTAACAAGTTTCTCTTTAAGCCCCTCCTTGAGCTTATGGAAGAGAGAGAGAGGGAAGTCGGGGCTATTTACTCTGAAGTTGAAGCTCTGAAGGAGAAGGCAAATTCCCTCTTTTCACAGGTTGAGGAGCTCCTAGCAAGGGCAAAGGAAGAGGCTAAAGCGAAAATTGATGAGGCCGTAAGGGAAGCCAGAGAGGAGAGGGAAAAGATACTTTCTGAAGCTCAGGAAGAGGCTCTCAAGAAGGTAGAGAAGGCTAAGGAAGAGATTTGGAAGTCCTTTGAGGAAGAGAAGGCTAAGCTTGAGAAGGAAGCTGAAAGGATAGCAGAGGAGATAGTTAAGAAAATTCTTGGAAAAGTTGCTTAGGGGGAGATATGGAACACGGAGGACACCTTCTATTCTGGAAGACCGTAAACACTATAATCCTCTTCGCAATCCTCTATTGGCTTCTTAGGAAACCTGTTTCAAACTTTATTTCAAACGGTATTGAGTCAATAGTTAACAAGTTTGAAAAGGCAAAGAAAGAAAAAGAAGAAGCTTTAAACTTGCTTAAAGAAGCTGAGAAGAAGCTAGAAGAGGCTAAAGAGGAAGCACAGAGGATAGTTTCCTACGCTGAGGAAATGGCTCAGAGGGAGAAGGAACAGATAATAAGTGATGCAAAGCAGACGGCCGAAAGGGTTATAAAGATGGCAGATGAGGAGATTGAAAAGGAAGCTTGTAAGGCCAAAGAGGAGCTTAAGAAGTTTGCAGTTCAGAAGGCAATTGAGATTGCCGAAGGAAGGATAAAGTCGTCTATTACTCCTGAGCTCAATAAAAAACTTATAGAGTCAAGTCTTGAAAAGCTTTAGGAGGGGTCAAGTAGATGAGACCGGAAGTTAGAATCGCCAGAAGGTACGCTAAAGCCCTGGCAGAGGTTTTACCAGACGAGAAGTTGGAGAAGGTTTTAAAGGAAGTTGAAGCTCTCCTTCAGTTCTTTGACGAGAAGGCTCTAAAGTACTTTAAGAGCCCCGTTGTGCCGGTTGAGAAGAAGAGAGCTCTCCTTGAGCAGGTCCTTTCAAAGGTTGAAGTTACTGACGAGCTAAAGAAAGTCCTCCTCTTGATGGCTCAGAGGAACAGGTTAGGCCTTCTAAAGGACTTCAAAGAGGAGTTTGAGAGCTTCGTAAACTCTAGACTCGGTATCGTAAAGGCTGAGATTACTTCAGCCTCTGAACTTGACCAGGAGACTCTGGATAAGATAGCGAAGAAGATAGAGGAGCTCTTCGGTAAGAGAGCAGAGATAGTTGTAAAACTTGACCCCTCCATAATAGGTGGTTTCATAGTTAAAGTCGCCGATAAAGTCCTTGATGCTTCAATAAAGACCCAGCTGGAAAACTTAAAGAAAGCTATTGCAGATTAACATAAAAACAGATAGCGAGGTGGAAAGATGCAACTGAGGGCAGAAGAGATTTCAGAGTTAATAAGGAAGCAGATTGAAGAGTTTGAATCCTCTGTAAAGCTTGACGAAACGGGAATCGTTATCAAGGTCGGTGACGGAGTCGCAAGGGTTTACGGTCTTGAGAACGTTGAATTTGGAGAAGTTGTAGAGTTTGAAGATGGCACGGAAGGTGTTGCTTTTAACCTTGAAGAGGACAACGTAGGTGTTGTTCTCCTTGGTGAAGGAAGAGGTATCGTTGAAGGAGGAAAGGCTAAGAGGACTGGAAGAATCCTTGACATGCCCGTTGGTGACGGCCTCATTGGAAGGGTTCTTGACCCTCTAGGAAATCCGATAGATGGAAAGGGAGACATCGAGTACGTTGAAAGAAGGGCAGTTGAGCGTATCGCTCCTGGAATTGTTACGAGAAAACCGGTTCATGAACCTCTCCAAACGGGTATTAAAGCTATAGACGCCTTGATTCCAATCGGAAGGGGACAGAGGGAGCTTATCATTGGTGATAGGCAAACTGGTAAAACAACCATTGCCGTAGATACAATCCTCAACCAGAAGAGGGAAGGGGTTATCTGCGTCTACTGTGCAGTAGGCCAGAAGCGTTCAACTGTTGCCCAGACTGTTCAGCTCTTAAAAGAGCTTGGAGCTATGGATTACACAATAGTTATTTCTGCTACTGCATCTGACCCTGCTGCCCTCCAGTACCTTGCTCCTTACGCAGCCTGTACTGTTGCCGAGTACTTTAGGGATACAGGAAGGGCAGCTCTCATAGTTTACGACGACCTCTCAAAGCAGGCAGTGGCCTACCGTGAAATGTCACTCCTCCTCAGGCGTCCACCTGGAAGGGAGGCTTACCCTGGAGACGTCTTCTACCTCCACTCAAGGCTCCTTGAAAGGGCAGCAAAGCTTAACGATGAACTTGGAGCAGGTTCTCTTACAGCTCTTCCAATAGTTGAAACGAAGGCTGGAGACATTTCAGCTTACATTCCAACAAACGTAATCTCAATTACGGACGGACAGATCTTCCTTGAAACAGACCTCTTCTACAAGGGTCAAAGGCCAGCCATTAACGTTGGTCTTTCTGTTTCAAGGGTCGGTGGTGCTGCCCAGATTAAGGCTATGAAGCAGGTTGCAGGTAAGCTGAGGCTTGAGCTTGCAAGGTATAGGGAACTTGAGGCCTTTGCCCAGTTTGCTTCCGACCTTGACCCTGCTACAAGGGCACAGCTTGAGAGGGGTAGGAGGTTAATGGAGCTCCTCAAGCAGCCTCCTCACAAGCCAATTCCCGTTGAAAAGCAGATTGTTGCCTTCTTTGCTGCTATTAACGGCTACCTTGATGACCTTCCTGTTGAGGCAGTTACGAAGTTTGAGTGGGAGCTCTACGCATTTATGGATGCTAAGTACTCCGACGTTCTAAACGAGATTCTTGAGAAGAAGCAGCTTGACGATGAGCTTACGGAGAAGCTCCACAAGGCTATTAAGGAGTTTAAGGCCACCTTCACCGCTTAATTGGAGAGGTAAAAATGCCTGGAATGAGAGAAATTAAAGCTAAGATAAAGAGCCTTAAGGGGACTAAGCGGATTACTGCCGCTATGAAGGCAGTGTCCGCTGCTAAACTCCGTAAGGCTCAGGATGAGCTCTTTAACGTTCGCCCTTACGCTGAAGTAATGAAGGGGATAACAGAAGGGCTCTACTTGAGGGAAAACCCAGCCATCCACTCAATCTTTAAGGTAAGGCCTGTTAAGAGGATAGAGCTTGTCGTTATCTCTTCCGATAAGGGGCTCTGTGGTGCCTTTAATGCAAATATAATAAGGAACGTTAACAGGTTTGCCCGTCAGAAGATAGAAGAGGGCGTTGAAGTCAGCTTAACTACCGTCGGTAATAAGGCGACTCACTTCTTTACGAAGTACTCTGATTTAAATGTGAGGAAATCTATTAAGGATATCTTTAGGCGTATAGGCCTTCCTCTAGCTCAGGAAATAGCTTACGACCTTTACCTCGGCTATACTTCTGAGTACTTTGATGAGGTCTACCTCGTATATAACAAGTTCTATAACGCCTTAAAGCAGGAAGTTACTTTTGAAAAGATTATGCCCCTTTCTGTAGAGGTTGAGGAGGGAACTCCCGTAGCTGAGTATACGGTAGGTCCCGATGAGAAGGTAGTTGAAGAGGCAGTTAAGGCGTACGTTTCCGCCGCTGTTCTAAGGGCCCTTAAGGAGTCTGAGACTTCTGAACATGCGGCTAGAATGACAGCAATGGATAACGCTACGAAGAACGCAGAGGATCTAATTAGGAAGTTGACTATCTCCTTTAACAAAGCACGTCAGGCTGCAATCACTAAGGAGCTCATTGAAATTACAACTGCAATTGAGGCAATGAAATAATTGGGAGGATAGATATGGCTGAGCACAAAGGTAAGATTGTTCAGATAGTTGGTCCGGTTATAGACGTTGAGTTCCCCGACGGAAAGCTCCCAGAGATCTACCACGCCCTTAAAGTTCCCAACGTCAAGCAGATTACTTGGGACGGTAAGATTGAAGAAGGTGACCTTATGCTTGAGGTTCACCAGCACTTAGGAGAGAACAGGGTAAGGTGTGTTGCCTTTGGTGCTACTGAAGGTTTAAAGAGGGGAATGGAAGTTATTGATACCGGTGATTACCTGAAGGTTCCAGTAGGTCACGCTACAAGGGGTAGGATTTTCAACGTTGTAGGAAAGCCCATTGACGGCCAAGGGCCGGTTGAGGCTGAAGAATACTGGCCTATCCACAGACCTGCTCCACCTCTTACAGAGCAGAAGACCGTTGCTGAGATCTTTGAGACGGGAATTAAGGTTATTGACCTTCTAGAGCCTTACGCAAAGGGTGGTAAGACGGGACTCTTCGGTGGTGCTGGAGTTGGAAAGACGGTTCTCCTTATGGAGCTAATCCACAACGTTGCTATGAAGCACGGTGGTTTCTCTGTATTTGCCGGAGTTGGAGAGAGGACCAGGGAAGGAACAGACCTCTGGCTTGAGATGAAGGAGTCCGGAGTTCTTGAGAATACAGTTCTCGTATACGGTCAGATGAACGAGCCTCCTGGAAACAGATGGCGTGTTGCAATGACCGGCGTTACCATGGCCGAGTACTTTAGGGACGTTGAAGGCCGTGATATGATGTTCTTCGTTGACAACATGTTCCGTTTCATTCAGGCAGGTTCAGAGGTTTCAGCTCTACTTGGAAGGATTCCTTCTGAGGTTGGTTACCAGCCGACTCTAGCAACTGAGGTAGGAGCAATTCAGGAGAGGATTACTTCAACTAATAAAGGTTCTATTACATCTGTTCAGGCTATTTACGTTCCTGCTGACGACTTTACAGACCCAGCTCCGTTTACTCTCTTTGCTCACCTTGACGCTACAACTGTTCTTTCAAGGGCACTTGCAGAGCAAGGTATCTACCCAGCCGTTGACCCACTTGAGTCAACCTCCCGTATGCTTGACCCCCACATCGTAGGTGAAAGGCACTATAAGGTTGCAAGGGAAGTTCAAAGGTACCTCCAGAGGTATAAGGAGCTCCTAGAGATCATCGCTATTCTCGGTATGGAAGAGCTCAGCGAGGAGGACAAGCTCGTTGTCCACAGGGCAAGGAGAATTCAGCTCTTTCTCACACAGCCGTTCCACGTTGCTGAGGTCTTTACAGGAATGCCTGGTAAGTACGTTACAGTTGAGGAGACAATTCGCGGATTTGAGATGATCGTTAACGGAGAGCTTGACCACCTTCCAGAACAGGCCTTCTACATGGTTGGAACAATTGATGAGGCAATTGAAAAGGGTGAGAAGTTAATGAAGGAAGCCAAGAAATAAGGGAGAAAGGTAGATGGCTACCGTGAAAGGAATTCCTACAACTATGAAGTTTCAGCTGGCTTCGGCCACAGGTAAGCACTACGAGTTTGAAGTAAGAGAAGTCTACATTGAAACGGAGGATGGAGACCTAGGAGTCTTACCTGGCCACCAGCCTGAGTTCTACTCTGTAGGTGCGGGCTTTGTTGTCTGCAGAACGGCTGACGGACAGGAAGTAAAGAAGCTCCTCTACTCCGGTTTTGTTCAGGTTGAACCTGACGTTGTTAGGATTGGAGTTCAGGAGATTTATGAACCGGGAGAAGTTAACGTAGAGCTCCTTGAAGAGGAAGTTAGTCAGCTTAAGGAGAAACTAACTTCACTCTCAGAGGAGGAAGAAGAAGCTAGGTCTCAGATAGAAAGGGAAATTAGAAGGAAGGAAGAGCTAATTAAGAAGGCCCGCTAAGGGCCTTCTTTCTTTAATTTCCAAAGAACAATTCCTATTCCTACCGAAAGTCCCATCAAGATAATAATTACCAGGGTAAATAAGAGGGAATAACTTTTTTGGAGTATCTTGTTAACCGGTTTGGGGATTTCCTCCTTACTGAGGTGTGGCCTTATCTCGTAAATTTTCCCTGAGGCGGTTTTAATCTTAACGACTTCTATAACTTTGTCTCCCTCCTGTTTGTAGACTATCCAGGCCTCAATTGGCCTATCGTCCTTTACTTCCTGCGAGTAGGAAGGAACAGCTAAAATAAGAGGTATTAGAATTGCAAGTATCAGCTTTTTCATGACCACCTCCTAATTAGAAATTATTACAAATGGAAGAGACATGGGAAAGGGGAAACTTACCTTCTGGCAAGCTGTTGCACTAGCTGTTGGGACGATGATCGGAGCAAGTATTTTTTCAATCTTTGGGGAGGGAGTGAAGGTTGCAGGGAACGGTCTACCTATTGCTTTCTTTATAAGCGGTATCTATGCCCTTATGGTAGCCTACTCCTATGCTCATATGGGAAGTAAACTGATTTCAAACGCCGGTCCTATTGCTTTCATTGAGAGAGGATTTGGAAGTTCTCCTATAGTAGGTTCCCTTTCAATCTTAATGTGGTTTAGCTACGTTATTTCAATAGCTCTCTTTTCAATAAGTTTTGCCGGTTATTTCCTTCCCTTGATTCATCTAAATTATCCACTGGCTTATACAACGGTTGAAGTTCTCGTTGTTGCCCTTTTCGGGGCTCTTAATTACTTTGGTGGAACGAGGGCCGTTGGAAGGTTTGAGTTCTGGATAGTTTTAACGAAAGTATTAATACTTCTGGTTTTCATAGTTGCCGGTCTTTGGGTTCTACATCCTGAATACTTAAAACCTCACCCCTCTCCTGAGTACTTTAAGGGAATTTTAACGGCTTCTGTTGTATTCTTTCTCTCCTACATGGGCTTCGGCCTTATAACAAACGTTAGTGAGAACGTAGTTAATCCGTCAAAAACTATCCCTAGAGCAATTTATGCGAGTATTTTCATAGTTATGACTATTTACGTCCTTGTAAGTATTGCAGCTTTAGGGGCCCTCCCTGCAGAAGAGATAGAAAAGTACGCAGAGAACGCACTTGCTGTTGCAGCAAGGCCTGCCTTGGGAAATTTCGGTTTCTTCCTTTTGAGCCTTGGAGCCCTCGTAAGCATAATCTCAGCCCTAAACGCAACTATATATACGGGTGCAAATGCAGCCTACGCCTTGATGAAGGAAGGGTTTATTCCCTTTCCTGAAAAGTTGGTAAGGAAGGAGTGGATGAGCGAGCACACAGGTTTGTACCTTACCTGCAGTTTAGGGCTCTTATTTACCCTCTTTTTTAACGTAACTTCAGTTGCTTCAATGATTAGCCTCATAACAACAGTTCTCTACCTTGGTGTAATTCTTTCCCATCTAAGGCTCTGTGAGGAGGTTGGAGGTAAGAGGGGAATTATATTTTTCAACTTAATTGTTATAACTTTTGTAGCGGTTGAGATTCTCATCTACCAGTATAGGATGAGCAAACTAACTTTTATAACTACCGGGCTTATTTTTGCTGCATCCTTCCTCCTTGAGCTTTTCTACTACGGGAGGAGGAGGAAGAGCTCCCCGATTATTAGACACGTTAGGGGTTGCTGATAGTTGGTGGGATGACTAATATATATTAACTGAAAAGGGCGGGCGTAGCTCAGTTGGTAGAGCATCAGCTTCCCAAGCTGAGGGTCGCGGGTTCAAGTCCCGTCGCCCGCTCCATTTAACTTAAACTACAAAAAGGAAAGAATTGGGGAGACAGCTAAGGTTTGACCTCGTTTCTTTTTTACTATCCCTGTTAATCCACTTTACTTTCCTTTCTATTTTTTCCTTTAAAGAGGTTCTTTCCTCAAAAACTTATCAGATAGTTGACGTAGTTCCTATCTCTTTTGACACAAAAGTTGAGTCAGATCTTATCGGAGTAAAGTCCGTTAAGGGAAATTCAAAGGACGGGGGAAGTAGAAGGAGTTCAACGGTTCCTGATGGAAAGCGCTCCCTGTGGCGGAACCAGAGTTTAAATCGGGTGAAAGTAAAGGCCCAGGAAAGGGGAGAGATAGAGAGAGGTGTAGAGGAAGGTTCTGTTGGCAAACTCGGGAGTTACAGCTGGAAACGGTTAACTACCGGTAAGGGCGGTAGGCTCATTTCGCTCTCAGTTGATATACCTGGAAGTAAGAGCTCCAAAAGACTTTCATCTGTTTCTTACGATAAGTTGGTTCCCTACCTAATAAAGGTAAGGGATAGGATAATGAAGAACTGGGTTCCACCTTACTACAAGAGTGCAGGCGACAGGAGAAGAGTTGTAGTCTCCCTTAAGGTAAACAGAGAAGGTTCAATAAGTGAAATAAACATAATAAAATTTTCACCCGATATAGCTTTTAACCGCTCTGCAGTAAGGGCAATTTATGCTAGTGAACCTTTTGGTAAGTTCCCAGAGGGTACAAAGGTAAACCAGGTGAAGATAAAGGTAAACTTTGAGGTTAGATAAGGTAGGAGCTCTTTTAACAGTCTCAAGGTTCCTTGTAAAGACTTTAAAGGTTAATGTTGATTTCCTATCTCCTCCCCGTTTTCCTTCAATAGTTGCCTTTTGGCACGGTAGGATGTTCCTCCTTCCCTTTACCCTCAGGAAGTACTCTGAGAAGGTTTCAATCCTTATCAGCCGTCACAGGGATGGAGAGCTTGTAGCCCAACTTGTTGAAAGGTTAGGTTTTAAAACTGTTAGGGGGTCAACAGGTAAGGGGAAGGGAGGAACTAAGGCTTTTCTTAAGATGCTAGAGCTCCTTGAAGAAGGTTATTCGGTAGCTATAACGCCTGACGGCCCCCGAGGGCCTAAGGAAGTTGTTAAGCCGGGGATAGTAAAGCTTTCCATGAAGTCTGGAGTTCCAATTTATCCTTTAACTTTTGGCTGTAGTAAGTACAAAAAGTTGAACTCCTGGGATGAGTTTGTCGTCCCCTATCCTTTTTCAAAGTGCAGGGTGATTCTTGGGGAGCCAATAAGCCCTAGCGATTTTAAAAGTGAAGAGGAAATGAGGAGAGCTTTAGAGGTGAGTTTAAAGGATTTAACAAGGCAGGCAGAAGGGGGATGAGATGAGGGGTCTAATTGCAATTCTTTCAGATTTTGGACTGAAGGACCACTACGTTGGAACTATTCACGGGATAATAAAGGATGTAGCCCCTGAATCAGAAGTTGTTGATATAACTCACTATGTTAGGCCTTTTGACATTGTAGATGGAGCCCTTAAGCTTAAGTGGTCCTATAAGTATTTCCCCGTTGGAACGATATTTCTATGTTTAGTTGACCCTGATCCGACGGCGATTCCAATCATTGTCTCAACCGAGAAGTACTTCCTTGTCTGTCCTAACAACGGAATAGGAAGTTTAATGTTTGAGGAAGAACCACCTGAAGCTGTTTATAAGATTACTGCAGAGCACTACTTTATTGAGGGAAAGGGAAACTTTAGAGGTAGGAACCAGCTTACTCCCATTGCGGCAGAGCTCTCAAGGCTCCAGTCGGCAGTTCACCTTGGAGAGGAAATTGACCTTAAGCTCTTAAAGAGGTTTAAACTTCCTGATCCAAAGCCTCTCGGTAACGGTACCTATGAGGCGGTAGTTATAGACGTTGACTACTTTGGAAATTTGATTTTGAACTTAACGTATGATGGAAAACTTCCAAAGAGCGTTGAGGTTAACGGGGTTAAGATTGAGAGGTCATCAGAGGGTTTTGGAGGTTTCCAAAAGGGAGAGCTCTTTATAAGCGTTCACCCTGAAAACCATATTCAAATAGTTGCCTATATGGCCAGTGCGGCTAAACTTTTAAAGGCCGCCAGAGGTGCAAAAGTAAAGGTTAACTTTTAGGGAGTAGCCGTGTGGGATGAAGTCTTTGACGTAATAGTTGTAGGAGCGGGGCACGCCGGTTGTGAGGCAGCGCTTGCAGCTGCAAGGATGGGCTGTAAGACCGCCCTCTTTACGGTTAACGTAGACAAGATTGCTGAAATGTCCTGTAACCCTTCCATCGGGGGTGTTGCAAAGGGGACGGTTGTTAGGGAGATAGACGCCCTCGGCGGTGAAATGGCAAAGAACATTGATGAGACCGGGATACAGTTTAGGATACTTAACAGGAAGAAAGGGCCTGCTGTTAGGGCCCCGAGGGCTCAGGCGGACAAGGAGGAGTACAGAAATAGGATGCGCCGGGTTATTGAAAGTACTCCCGGTTTGCAGGTAATCCAGCAGATAGTTGACGACATAATAGTTGAGGATGGAAGAGTAAGGGGGGTTTTAACCCACATAGGGGCACGCTACGGTGCAAAGGCGGTGGTGGTTACCGCCGGAACTTTCCTCAGGGGAAAAATCTTTATAGGGTTTAACGAGTTTGAAGGGGGGAGGATGTGGGAGCCCCCCGCTAATAAGCTTTCTGAGTTTTACGAGAGGCACGGTTTTAGGGTGAGCAGACTGAAAACCGGAACGCCGACCAGAATTGACGGAAGGACTATAGACTTTTCAAAGATGGAAAGGCAGGATGGGGACGAACCTCCTCCCTTCTTCTCTTACTGGACAGAGCCAAGGGAAGTAGAGCAGCTTCCTTGCTGGTTAACCTACACAACTCCGGAGACCCACAGGATAATAAGGGAGAACCTGCACCGTTCCCCTATGTACGGGGAGAGGAGGCTTATCAGCGGTGTAGGGGTAAGGTACTGTCCTTCAATAGAGGACAAAATCGTTAAGTTCCCAGATAAGGAGCGTCACCACGTTTTCGTTGAGCCTGAAGGAAGGAATACAGTAGAGTTTTACCCTAACGGAACTTCAACTAGCCTTCCTTACGACGTTCAGGTGGCCATAATCCGTTCTATTCCCGGCCTTGAGAATGCAGAAATAGTAAGACCGGCCTACGCTATAGAGTACGACTTTATTGACCCCCGTCACCTCTACCCAACCCTTGAGACAAAGATAGTTAAGGGGTTGTTTAATGCTGGGCAGGTTAACGGAACAACAGGTTATGAGGAGGCTGCAGGTCAGGGGATTGTTGCCGGGATAAACGCTGCCCTTTACGCCCTTGGTAAAGATGAAAGGTTCGTCCTAGGGAGGGACGAGGCTTACATAGGAGTTATGATTGATGATCTAGTAAATAGAGGAGTTAAGGAGCCTTACCGCCTCTTTACCTCAAGGGCCGAGTATAGGCTACTCCTCAGGTACGATAACGCCGATTACCGACTTGCGAAGTACGGTTATAAGTTTGGACTACTCACGAGGGAACAGTACGAAAGGGTTAAGAGGAAGTACGAAACTGTTAGGGTCTTCATTAATAAGCTCAAAGAAATTAAGTTGAAGCCCAATGAGGTTAATCCAATCCTTGAGAAGGAGGGCTCAACTCCCGTTAAGGAGAGTAAGAGCGCCTATGAGCTCTTAAAGAGGCCTGAGGTTAAACTTGAGGATATCCTTAACCTAATTCCCCTAGATCTAGACGTGGAGGACGAGAAACTTCTAAAGGAAATTCTTGAAGAGGTAGAGATAGAGGTTAAGTACGAAGGGTACATAAAGAGGCAGCTTGAAGAGGTTAAGAAGTTTAGGAAGTTGGAGAACATAAAGATCCCTGAGGACTTTGACTACGATCTTGTTCCGATTTCTGTTGAGGAGAGACAGAAGCTAAAGGAGATGAGGCCTCTTACTTTAGGTCAAGCTGCAAGACTTGAAGGGATAAGGCCTGCTTCCATTCCTATTTTGGCCATTTACATTGAGAAGTGGAGGAAGGGGGAGCTTAAGGGTGGAAAGGCTTAGAGAGCTCTGCAGGTTAAACGGAATTGAGCTAAAAGAGGAACACTACGAGAAGTTAGAGAAGTTTAAGGAGCTCTTAAAGAAGTGGGGAAGGAGGATAAACCTTACTTCACTTTTAGAGGATAGGGAAATAGAGGAGAAACACTTCTTTGACTCCCTCCTCGGTTTAAAGGCTTTTAAAGAGGTTGGTATAGACGTGGAGGGAGTTCCTATCTGCGACGTCGGTTCGGGAGGAGGCTTTCCCGGAATTCCACTTTCTGTGGTCCTTGAAACTTCCCCCTTTACTCTGGTTGAACCGAGGAAGAAGAGGTGCGTCTTCTTAGAAGAGGTTAAGAGACAGCTAAAGCTTAAGAACGTAACTGTTGAGTGTAAGAGGATAGAGGAAGTTGACGGGGACTTCAGGCTCTTAACTATGAGGGCAGTTGAAGACCCAGAGGATGCTGTAGAAATAACAAAACACCTCTTGGAGAGGGGGGCGGTCTTATGCATCTACAGGGGAAGGGAGAGTTTTGAGGGGGAGCTCCCCGGCTACAAGGTTAGTGAGGTAACAGTAAGACCAAAGGGAGTTGATTTTATTCGCCGTTTCCTCTTCATTGAGAAAATCTAATACAATTTCTCTATCCTGAATAGAAGGAGAGAAAATGGAGTTTAAAGTATCTGTTCCTGCATCTACGAGTAACTTAGGTCCAGGTTTTGACGCCCTTGGCCTTGCTCTTAAGCTCTACAACGACTTTATAGTTGAGCCCTCAGACTTTTACTCTGTAGAGATAGAGGGAGAGGGGGCTGATACACTTCCAAAGGACGAGAAGAACCTCTTTTTAAGGGCTTATCGCTCTACTATGGAGTACTTGGGTAAGAACCAGCCAATTAAAGTTAAACAGGTTAACAGAATACCTTTAGGTAGAGGGCTCGGAAGTTCGGCAACTGCAATAGTAGGAGGAATTTTAGCTGCAGAGAGGATTTCAGGAAAGGAACTCTCCCTTCCAGAAGTTATAGATGTAGCCTTTAAGTTTGAACCTCACCCGGATAACGTCCTTCCAGCCTACACTGGCGGTTTTGTAGTTGCTGCAACGAATGGGGACCTTACCTACGTAAAGCTTAACTGGCCTGAAGAGCTGAAAGTAATAATTGTTGTTCCTGAGCTTTTCCTATCTACTGAGGAGTCCCGCTCGGTTCTCCCTGATAGTTACTCAAGGGAAGACGTAATCTTTAACATCCAGAGAGTAGCCCTTCTACTTGGAGCCCTCCAGAAGAAGGACTTTGGCCTCTTAAAGGAGGCTGTGAAGGATAGGATTCACCAGCCCTACAGGTGTGACCTTATTCCCTCATTCTGGGAAGTCCTCTCTGAAGGCTACAAGGCTGGGGCTTACGCAGTTTACCTCTCTGGAGCTGGAAGCTGTATTGGAGCCCTTGCCGACAAGAACTTTGATGAAATTGGAAGGGCAATGTGTAACGTCTTTGACTCCTTGGGGATAGAGAGCAGGTATTTAGTTTTAGACGTTGATGAAGAGGGAGCGAAAATAGAGGATATTTAGTGTTTATCCCATATTAGGAATATTGGGCCTGCCTCCGTGCGGGCTATCTCTACTTCTACTTCATAGATCTCTGAAAGGAGCTCTGGGTTTAAGATCTCTTCCTTATTACCTATGAAGAACTTCCCTCCGTATCCTAGGAGAATTACCTTATCAATGTACTGCCATACTGTGCTTATTTCGTGGGTTACCATGCAGATTCCAAATCCCTTCTCCTTGTGGAGCCTGTCAAGGAGCTTAAGGATCTTCCTGGAACTCTTTAAGTCAACTCCGTTTGTAGGTTCGTCAAGGAAAATGTAGTGGGGAGAGCTGACCAGGGCCCTTGCTATTAAGACTTTCCTCTGTTGACCTCCGGAGAGCTGGTTAAACTTCCTGTTCTTTAGTGGGGAGAGCTCCAAGACTTCAAGCCACCTGTTTACCTCCTCTACTTCCTCCTTTCCGATTTTCTGGAACCTTCCAAGCCTTGGAAATAGACCTGACAGTACCAGTTCAAAAACTGTTGATGGGAATGAGCGGGAGTAGTTCTCCATCTGTGGAACGTAGCTTAGGTATTTCCTCTCTTCACACCAGCTTGTACAGTCTCTACCGTGAATTAGGATCCTTCCTGAGATAGGTTTTATGATTCCAAGAAGCGTTTTTATTAAGGTGCTCTTTCCGGTGCCGTTGGGACCTACTACAACCCAGAACTCCCCCTCTTTCATGTGAAAGGAGAGCCCAGAAACTAGGGGCTCTCCGTATCCTATCGTTAAGTTCTCTACTTTAACTCCTTCCATCACTTCATCTTGAGCACTTGATTTATAGGTTTAAACCCGACAATTATGTAGCCTTTGTCCTTTTCACCCTCTGGAATGTAAATTATGCTGGGAGTCGCATGGACTCCTTTTTTAACTAAGTCGCTCTTAAGCTGGTTAAAGAAAGTTTTAAGCTGTTCCTGATCTCTCTTTGAGAGTTTCAGTTCTTTATTTTCCAGTTCCTTCATGTAAGCTCTAAAGTCTCCGTTCCCCATCTTGTAGAGCTCTTTAAAAGCCTCAGTAGTTCCTTTCTCCCTTGCCAGTTGGGTGTAGTAGAGTAGACCTTTAATTGAATTTTCTCCGTGAATTGGGAAAGGTATCATGTGAATTTCAACTCCGTTTTCCTTAGCGACTTCCTCTATTTGATTAAAGTGGCTGTAGCAAAATGGGCAGAAAACGTCCCAAACTATGTAGATTTTCCTATCAGATTTGCCGATTACGTGGGGAACGTTCATTTCACTTAGTTTCTTATCAATTTCCTTTACCCATGAAAGGTCAACTTTCAACTGCTTTTCTGGATTTTTCGGCCTTATGGGCTTAATGTGTACCTCTTTTCCTTTTTCGCTAACCTGGAATACCTCTAAAGTTAAGTATCTATCGTCGGGAGATAGGAAAATGTACCTTTTTATTTCCCTTGAGCTGGGTTTATCAATTAAGGTTATTTCAAAGGCTTTAAACCCTGGAACTTTTACTCCCTCGGCCGGTTTAACTTCCTTTACTTCAATTCCTCTAACTTTTAATGGCTCTAGGAGGGCCCTTATTATCTTCTCTTCTTTACTTCCTACCTCCTCCTTCTTACTCTTTACCGTTTTGTTTTCGGTTTGGGTAGCCTTTGAGCAGGAGGTAAGCAGTAGGGGAATAACAAGTGCGGCGGTCAGAAGCCTCATTTTTTCCCTCCGGAATTTATTTCACTTATTCTAAGCCTTTCCCAAAAATTAAAAAAGGGGGCGCGGAGCCCCCTTCCTTAAAATTATAGTAAATACCTTTAAAGTTCTCCCCTCTTCTGCCTGATTTTGGCCTGAGCAGCTGCAAGCCTTGCTATTGGAACTCTGAAGGGAGATGGACTTACGTACTGAACTCCTACTTTCTGGAAGAAGTTTATGGAGCGTGGGTCTCCTCCGTGCTCGCCACATACACCGGTCTTCATTCCCGGTCTTGTTCTGTTTCCAAGCTCAATAGCAGTCTCTATCAGCCTTCCAACACCGTTTTCGTCAATGTGCATAAACGGGTCACCTTTGAGAATTTCAAGCTCAATGTACTTACCTATGAACTTTCCGGCATCGTCCCTTGAAAGGCCAAAGGTCATCTGGGTTAGGTCGTTTGTTCCGAAGGAGAAGTACTCTGCATAGCGGGCAAGCTGATCTGCTATTAGAGCAGCCCTAGGTACCTCTACCATAGTTCCAACTTGGTATGGAACTTCTACTCCAGTTTCAAGGAACACTTCAGCTGCTACCCTGTCTATGAGTTTCTTGAGCTCTTTAAGTTCCCTATCGTCTGCAATGAGGGGTAGCATTATTTCAGGTAGAACTTCAATTCCGTTCTTCTTACACTCGCAGGCGGCTTCAAGGATTGCCCTAACCTGCATCTCGTAGATTTCTGGGAATGTGATTCCTAACCTTGAACCCCTCAGTCCAAGCATAGGGTTAACTTCTTCAAGCTCCTCAGCCCTCTTCTTTATCTCTTCAACTGGAAGTCCCATCTCCTCAGCGGTTCTCTGGAACTCCTCTTCAGTCTTTGGTAAGAACTCGTGGAGCGGTGGGTCTAGGAGCCTTATGTTGACGGGAAGGCCGTTCATAACCTCAAAGATTGCAATAAAGTCGTTCTTCTGCATTGGAAGGAGCTTTTCAAGGGCTCTCTTCCTCTCCTCCTCAGTTTTGGCAAGGATCATTTCCCTGACTACTGGGATTCTCTCCTCTTTGAAGAACATGTGTTCTGTCCTACATAGTCCTATACCTTCAGCTCCAAACTCCCTTCCCTGTTTTGCATCTTCCGGAGTATCTGCGTTAACCCTAACTTTGAGGTCCCTGATCTCGTCTGCCCACTTCATTAGCTCTTCAAATTCGCCGGAAATTTGGGCTGGAATTGTCCTTAGCTCTCCGTGGAAAACTTCACCTGTTGATCCATCAAGAGTTATAACCTCTCCCTTCTTAACTACAACGTCTCCGACTCTAAATTCCTCTTTATTGTAGTCAACGTAGATTGACTCGGCACCTACTATGCAGGTTTTACCCATTCCCCTTGCAACAACGGCTGCGTGGGAGGTCATTCCTCCCCTTGCCGTTAGAATTCCCTCAGCTGCATGCATTCCGTGGATGTCCTCAGGGGAAGTCTCGTGGCGGACGAGTATTACCTTCTCTCCCTTCTCGGCCAGTTCAACTGCCTCGTCTGCGTTAAAAACAACCTTACCGCTGACGGCTCCAGGAGCAGCCGGAAGTCCCCTTGCTATTAACCTTCCCTCCTCTATTGCTCTTTTCCTCTCCTCCTCGTCAAGCATAGGGTGGAGGAGCTGATTGATGAGGGTCGGATCTATCCTTAGTAGAGCTTCCTCCTTGCTGATTAGCCCTTCCTTAACAAGGTCTACTGCTATCTTTACTGCTGCCCTTGCAGTTCTCTTACCTGCTCTCGTCTGGAGCATCCAGAGACGGCCGTTCTCAATTGTGAACTCTATATCCTGCATATCTTTGTAGTGTTTTTCTAAGATATCCCTTACTTTGAGGAGCTGCTGGTAGACCTCTGGAAACTCCTCTTCTAGTGAGACCTGTTCAGGGCTTGTCTTCTGGGCTTTTGTAAGTGGTTGTGGAGTTCTGATTCCTGCAACAACGTCTTCACCTTGGGCGTTCTTGAGGTACTCTCCGTAGAAGACGTTCTCTCCAGTTGAAGGGTTCCTTGTAAAGGCAACGCCTGTTCCGGAAGTGTCACCCATATTTCCGAAGACCATTGCTACTATGTTAACAGCAGTTCCGTAGTCTTCAGGTATCTTGTTAATTTCTCTGTACTTTATTGCCCTTGGGTTGTTCCAGGAGTCAAAGACCGCCTTTATTGCCATTTTAAGTTGTTCGTAGGGGTCTTGAGGGAACTCCCTTCCGGTTTCCTTTTTAACAAGCTCTTTGTATCTCTTTACAACATCCTTAAGGTCTTCTGCTGTAAGGTCAACGTCGGCTTTTGCTCCAACTTCCCTCTTCTTGGCCTCTAGTATTTCCTCAAACTTTTCATGAGGGATTCCCATTACAACGTTTCCGAACATCTGAATGAAACGGCGGTAAGAGTCCCAAGCAAACCTTTCGTTTCCTGTAGACTCTGCAAGTCCCTTTACAGTTTCATCGTTAAGGCCAAGGTTTAAAATCGTGTCCATCATTCCTGGCATTGAGACTGGAGCTCCAGAGCGGACGGAGACTAGGAGAGGGTTTTTCTTGTCCCCAAACTTCTTTCCCATCTCCTCTTCAATTTTCTTCATTCCCTCTAGAACCTGTTCCCACATTCCTTCGGGGAACTTCTGGCCCAGCTCAAAGTACTCTTTACATACCTCTGTTGTTATCGTTATTCCAGGTGGAACCGGAAGCCCCAGGTTTGTCATTTCGGCAAGGTTTGCTCCCTTGCCACCGAGGAGAAGTTTCATGTCGGCACTTCCTTCAGCCTTTCCACCGCCGAAGTAGTAAACCATCTTTTTAGGCATAGCCGCGCCCCCTTTAAAAAACGAGTTTTGAGAAGTCAATCAATTTAGTGAGTTCGTCTGATATGGTTTTAAGAAGGCTTAACCTTCTATTCCTTACAGTTTCATCCTTGTCCATAACCATAACGTTGTCAAAGAAAGCGTCAACCTCAGGTTTTAGCTCCTTAATGAGGATTAGAGCTCCTCTGTAGTCCTTTTTAGAGATCTTATCTTCTATCTCCCCTTTAAGCTGGCTAAACTTTTCGTAGAGGTTCTTTTCGTAGCTCCCAACAGGAGTAAATTCTTTAGGTTCAAAACCTTCAGGAATTATGTTAACGACCCTTCTCATCGTAATTAAAACTTCCTCAAACTCCGGATTGGCCCTCAGGGATTCAACTGCTTTCGCCCTTAAGAGGGCATCGTAGGGGTCGTTAACGACGGATAGAACTGCTTCAACGGTATCGGGCTTAAAGCCCCTTTCTCTGAGGACTCCCCTTAACCTCTCCTTTACAAAGGAGAGGGTTTCTACAGGTGTATCCGAACTGAGCTCTACTCCCTGTTCTCTGTAAAGCTCCTCAGCCCTTTCAATGGCTCTCTTAAGGTCCAGAAAGAGCTCCCTCTCAATTAGAGTCTGAATTAGTCCTAAAGCGTTCCTCCTTAGGGCAAACGGGTCGGCTGAACCGGTTGGTTTTAGACCTGCACCTATAAAGCCTGTTAGGTTATCAATTTTCTCTGCTATTGAAAGTGAAATCCCCGTAGGAGTTTCGGCTAACCTATCTCCTGAGAAGCGGGGAAAGTAGTGCTCCTCTATTGCAATGGCTACCTCTTCCTTCTCCCCGTCAAGGAGGGCGTAGTACTTACCCATTACTCCCTGAAGTTCGGGAAACTCGTTAACCATCTCCGTTAGAAGGTCTGCCTTGCACAGGTAAGCTGCTCTTGTTGTATCGTCCTTTACGTTAAATCTGAGCTCATCTGAAATAAAAGGAGCAAGGCTTTCAAGTCTGACCGTCTTTTCAAGCATGTTTCCGAGTTTTTCGTGGAAGACTATTCCCTCAAGCTGTGGTACTCTCTCTTCAAGCTTCTTTTTCCTGTCCTCGTTAAAGAAGAAGAGGGCGTCCTTTAACCTAGCCCTTAAGACCTTTTCGTATCCTAGCCTTACGACTGTTTCATCAGGTGGCTTTAAGTTTGAGACTCCGATAAAGTAGTTCTTCAGGTTACCACTCTCATCAACAATTGAGAAGAACTTCTGGTGCTCCTTCATTACTGTAATTGGAACCTCTTTAGGTAAAGAGAGGAACTCCTCTTCAAATGAGCCTAGAATTGGGTATGGAAACTCTGTAAGGTTTGCGTTCTCTTCAAGGAGCTCCTCATCTTCAAGGAGCTTCCCGCCTACAGTTCTTGCCAAGTCTTTTGCCCTGTCAACTATTAAGGCTTTTCTCTTCTCTATATCGGCAATCACAAACCTATCTTCAAGCTCGGTTATAAAGTCGTAAGGGTTATCAACTGTAAAGGGTTCAGGTGATAGGAACCTATGGCCGAAGGAGAGGTTGGAGCTCCTTATACCGTCTACTTCAAAATCTACCGCTTCACTTCCGTAGAGGGCTATAATCCACCTTATAGGCCTTCCGAACCTAATTTTCTTATCTGCCCAGCGCATACTCTTTTTAAATGGAATTGAGAGGATTAGCTGAGGGAGGACTTCCCTTAAAACCTCTACTGCATCCTTTCCCTTTATGAGCTTCTTTACTGCAATGTACTGTCCCTTTTTCCCTTTAGGGTTTTCAACTACTATTAGGTCCTCTACTCCCACTCCCTTTGAGCGGGCAAACCCCTCTGCGGCCTTTGTAGGTTTTCCTTCTTTAAAGGCTGCTTTAACTGAAGGACCTACAAAGAGCTCTTCCCTGTCCGGCTGTTTCTCTGGAACGTCGTAAGCTAGAACTATCAGCCTCCTTGGAGTCCCGAAAGTCTCAATGGAGGAAGGGGTAAGGTAGTTCTCTTTTAGTTTTTCGCCTAGCTTACTTTTTAAGTACTCAAGAGCTGGCTTTATGAATGATGCCGGGAGCTCCTCAGTCCCTATCTCAAGAAGTAACCCTTTCGCTTTCACCTTTACCCTCTTTTAGCTCTAAGTACTTTTTTGCACATCTGCTTGCAAGCCTTCTAACCCTTCCTATAAACGCCTGCCTCTCTGCCACAGAAATTGCACCTCTTGCATCAAGGAGGTTAAAGACGTGGGAACACTTGAGGCAGTAATCGTAGGCCGGGAGGACCAAGTTCTCCTCAACCAGCCTGGAGCTCTCCCTTTCAAACATGTTGAAGAGCTCAAAGAGCATCTTTGTGTCTGCCTCTTCAAAGTTGTAGATTGACCACTGGCGCTCGTTTTCCCTGTACAGGTCTCCGTACTTTACTCCTTTTGTCCACTCTATGTCGTAAACGCTGTCAACTCCCTGTATGTAGGTAGCTATACGCTCTAAACCGTAGGTAATTTCAACGGATACCGGGTCTAACGTAATTCCTCCCGCCTGCTGAAAGTATGTAAACTGTGTAATCTCCATTCCGTCAAGCCATACTTCCCATCCAAGTCCCCAGGCTCCCAGAGTTGGGGATTCCCAGTCATCCTCAACGAACCTTACATCGTGTTCCTTAAGGTTGATTCCCAAGGCTTCCAGACTTCCTAGGTAGAGCTCCTGGGAGTTTTCAGGAGAGGGTTTTAGGATGACTTGAAACTGGAAGTAGTGCTGGAGCCTGTTGGGGTTTTCACCGTAGCGCCCGTCAGCGGGCCGGCGGCATGGTTGAACGTAGGCTACTTTCCAAGGTTCCTTTCCAAGGACCTTTAGGAAAGTAAATGGGTGCATCGTTCCTGCACCCTGCTCAACGTCGTAGGGTGATGCTATTATGCATCCCTTTGACGCCCAATAGTTCTGAAGTGTAAAGATTATTTCCTGGAAGGTCAACTTGCTTCTCCTTTTAGGCCTATTGTTCGGCGTAATTTTAATTAAAAATCTCTCATTGAGAAAGGTTATTATTAAAGTGAGAAATCTGGAGGAAACTATGGAAAGGGCGGTTATTATATTTTCCGGAGGTCTTGATTCAACTACTGCCCTCTACTGGGCAAAGAAGGAGTTTAAGGAAGTTTATGCCATAACTTTCGTTTACGGCCAGCGCCACAGCATTGAAGTTGAAATGGCAAAGGTAACGGCAAAGAACGCTGGTGTTAAAGAGCACCTTATATATGAAGTTGACCTGTCAAAGATAGGTTCATCTGCCCTAACAGACTTCTCAATAGAGGTTCCCCAGCCAAGGAGCGTTGAGGAGATTAAGGAAAGGGGAGTTCCCGTTACTTACGTTCCCTTTAGGAACGGGATTTTTATATCCATAGCTGCAGCTTACGCTGAAAGTAAGGGAACTACTCACCTTGTTGGAGGTTGGAACGTAGTTGATTACTCCGGGTATCCCGACTGCCGTCCTGAGTTTTTAGAGGCTATGGAGAGGGCCCTTGACCTTGGAACCAAGCTGGGAGCTGAAGGGAATAAGTGGTACATTCACGCTCCCTTAATTAACCTTACGAAAGCTGAGATAATTAAGCTGGGGCTTGAGCTTGGAGCCGATTACTCCTATTCAGTTTCCTGCTATAGGGGTGGAGAAGTTCCGTGCGGTAAGTGTGATAGTTGTCTTTTAAGGGCAAAGGGCTGGGCTGAGGTAGGTCAGGAGGACCACCTTATAAAGAGGTTAAAAGAGGAGGGTAAGATAGTTGAGTAAGAAGTTTAAACTCACTCAAACTGTTAGGGCTTCCGGCTGAGGGGCTAAACTTAGCCCGGTCGGGCTTTCCAGAGCTCTTGAAGGTATAGAGTTCTTCAAAGATTCTAACTTGATTATAGGAATAGAGACCTGTGAGGATGCGGGAGTCTACAAGATAACAGATACTCTTGCCCTCGTTCAGACTGCAGACTTTATTACTCCCGTTGTTGATGACCCTTACGTTTACGGCCAGATAGCCGTTGCAAATGCCCTTTCAGACGTTTACGCTATGGGAGCAAAGCCCTTAACTGCGGTTAACCTTGTTATGTTTGATACGTGTAAAGTTCCGTTTGACTACCTGAAGGAGATTATAAAAGGAGGAGCCGATAAGCTTAGGGAAGCTGAAGTTACCCTCGTTGGCGGCCACACTGTTGAGGATTTAGAGACAAAGTACGGTCTGTGTGTTGTTGGGACGGTTCATCCAGAGAGGATAGTTAGAAACTCTACTGCAAGGCCGGGAGATGTTCTAATATACACAAAACCCCTGGGTATTGGAGTTTTGACAACAGCCATAAAGGCGGATATGGCCTCAGAGGAGGAGGTTGAAGAGGTTAGTAGGGTCATGTCAACTTTAAATAGAGCTGCAAGTGAGGCTATGGTTGAAGTTGGCGTTAGTGCCTGTACTGACGTTACAGGCTTTGGCTTTTTGGGACACCTCTTTGAGATGGTTAAGTTTAGTGGCGTTTCAGCCACTATCTATTCAGATAGGATTCCCCTTTTAAAGGGGGCTAAGGAGTATGCTTCAATGGGGCTCCTTCCGGCTGCAACTTACGAGAACGTTGAGTACGTTGGTAGTTCAGTTTCATTTCCAGAAGGTTTTGATGAGGACTTGAAGCTTCTCCTTTACGACCCCCAGACCTCAGGAGGCCTTTTGATTTCTGTTCCTGAAGAGAGGAAGGGGGAGCTCCTATCCCTTTTAAAAGAGAGGGGAGTTGAGTGGGCAAGTGAAGTTGGTAAGATTGAAGAAGGAGAGGGAATTAAAGTAGTCTAGGAGAGGATTTGTGAAGAAGAGAGTTGCCGTTATTAGTCTTGGGTGTCCTAAGAACTGGGTTGATACTGAGACTATAGTTGGCCTTTTAAAGGCTACGGGAGAAGTCACGTTTGTTAGCGATTTAAAGGAGGCAGACGTAATCCTTGTGAATACCTGCGGTTTTATTCAGCCTGCAAAGGAAGAGTCAATAGATGAGATCTTAAACGCCATTGAGGAGAAGAAGGAAAACCCTGAGAAGAAGGTCGTTGTTGCCGGCTGTCTCTACGAAAGGTATAAGGAAGAGCTGAAAAAGGAACTTCCTGAGGTAGACGCCTTTATAGGTGTAAATGAGCTCCTAGAAAGTGTAGAAAGGATACTGAATAGGAAAGTTGCCTTTAGGAAACCTTACCTTTTGAGGGAAATTCTAACTCCAAACCACCTTGCTTATCTGAAAATATCTGAGGGCTGTTCAAACGCCTGCACTTACTGTGCAATTCCCTTAATAAGGGGACCTTTAAGGAGTAGGCCTATTGATGAGGTCCTTGATGAGGCAAAGAGGCTGGCTGATTTGGGAGTTAAGGAGCTCTACGTTATAGCCCAGGATACTACGGCATACCTCTACGATAGGGGAGAGAGGGAAGGCCTTTTAAAGCTCCTTAAAGAGCTTGAGAAGATAGAGGGTATAGAGTGGATTAGGCTAATGTACACCTATCCTTCCCACATAACTGATGATCTCATTGACTACATGGCCTCTTCGGAGAAGCTGGTTAAGTACATAGACGTTCCCCTCCAGCACGTTAACGATAAGGTTCTCTCCTCAATGGGAAGGAAGTACACAAGGAGGCAGGCTGAGGAGCTGATAGAGAAGTTGAGGAAAAGAGTTCCCGGCATAGCTATAAGGACGACCTTTATAGTCGGCTTTCCCACTGAAGGGGAAAGGGAGTTTGAGGAGCTCCACTCCTTCTTGAAGGATTATGAGTTTGACTGGGCAGGGTTCTTCAAGTACTCAAGGGAGGATGGGACGGTAGCCTACAGGCTCGGAGACCTTCCGGAGGAAGTTAAGAAGTCAAGGTTAGAGCTCCTTGAGGAGACCCAGTTCTGGATTTACGAGAAAAGGAATAGGGAACTGATAGGTAAGGAAGTTCAGCTAATAGTTGATTCTTCCACCTCAGAGCTTCCAGGCTACAGTGAGGCAAGAAGTTACAGGAACGCCTACGAGATAGACGGAATAGTTTACCTAAAGGGCCACTTTAGGCCTGGCCAGTTTGTTAGGGCAAAGGTAACTGAGCTTGCAAGTAACGTTGACCTCATTGCTGAACCGGTTAAGTAGTAGGCCTATACTTTATTCATAACACCAAAGGCGGAGAGAGTTTGATGGCAGAGCAGTTTAAGGTTGTTAAGACCTACGAGGAGATAAACGAGAAGATTAGGAAGGGAGAGGCGGTTGTAGTTACTGCTGAGGAGATGATAGAGATAGTTGAAGAGCTCGGCGTAGTGAAGGCAGCTCAGGAAGTAGACGTGGTTACAACTGGAACCTTCGGGGCAATGTGTTCCTCTGGAGCCTTCCTAAACGTCGGCCACACGAAGCCCAGGATGAAAATGGAGGAAATCTACCTAAACGGAGTTCCTGCATACGGAGGAATTGCCGCCGTTGACCTCTACATCGGTGCTACCGCCTTACCGGAGAACGACCCGAGGAATGAGGTCTACCCTGGAAAGTTTGAGTACGGGGGAGCTCACGTTATAGAGGAGCTGATAGCAGGTGAGGATATAGAGCTTGAAGCCTACGCCTACGGGACAGATTGCTACCCCAGGAGGGAAGTAAAGAAGCTTATAAACATTAAGACAATAAACGATGCAATACTGTGTAGTCCCAGGAACGCTTACCAAAACTATAACGTTGCAGTTAACAAGTCTTCAAGGACTGTTTACACCTACATGGGAACTTTAAAGCCGAACTTTGGAAATGCTACCTACTCAGGAGCAGGTCAGCTTTCCCCCCTTATGAACGACCCCTTTTTTGAAACGATAGGAGTTGGAACGAGGATCTTCTTAGGAGGTGGTGTAGGGTACGTGGCCTTCCACGGAACGCAACACTCCCCATTTGGAGTTAAGAGGAGTAAGAAGGGGCAACCTATGGAGGGGGCGGGAACTCTAATGGTTGTTGGAGATATGAAGCAGATGAGCACAGACTTTATAAAGGCAGCCTCAATTCTCGGTTACGGCGTTTCAATGTTTGTGGGGATTGGCATTCCAATTCCTATCTTAAACGAGAGGATTGCCTACTACACCTCAGTGAGGGATGATGAGATATTCGCTCCTGTAATAGACTACTCCGTTGACTACCCTTCAGGGAACGCCAAGCCCTTAAAGTACGTAAGCTACGGGGAGCTCCGGAGGGGGTACATAGAGCTTAACGGGAAGAAAGTCCCAACCTCCCCGGTCTCCTCATACTACAAGGCCAGGGAGATTGCCAACATTCTCAAGGAGTGGATAAAGAGCGGAAAGTTTGAGATAAGCAAACCTGCTGAAACGTTACCGGCTCCTGAGCCCAACGTAAAAATTGAATACGACGAGAGGAAAGGTTGACTAAAGAGTCATTGATTGGCCCTCTTAAGGTATTTTGTAATTAACCTTGCAACTGGATAGTTCTTAACCTCATTTGCAAGTTGGAGGGGAGTTTTTCCCCTTTTGTTTTTAATCGTTGGGTCTGCTCCGTTCTCAAGCAGGACTTTTGCGGTTGGAGCTGTTCCGAAGGTTGTTCCGCAGTAGTGAAGTGGGGTATTTCCGTAGTTATCCTTAGCGTTAACGTCAGCTCCGTTCTCTATTAGGAGCTTGGCAATTTTTGGCCTGTTATAGATTGCTGCAAGGTGTAGTGGAGTATAGCCGTAGTTATCCTTGGCGTTAACCTCTGCTCCGTTCTCTATTAAGAACTTTGCTACTCTGTAACTTCCACTTATAACGGCTTGATGGAGGGGAGTTATGCCAAAGAAGTCTTTGGCGTTAACGTTAGCTCCGTGCTTAACTAGGAACTTGGCAAACTCTACGTTATCGTTGTTTACTGCGTAGAAAAGGGGGGTCTGGTTAAACTTATTCCTAAAGTCCACAGGTATTTTGCCACTGGCTATGAGCTCTTCAGCCTTTTTAAAGTCTCCGCTTCTAAGGGAGAGGAAGAACTCCCTCTTTACTTTCCTGTCAACTTTTAACTGTTGAACTCCTTTAGGAGTTCCTGCAATGGCTGGAGCTCCAAGGACAATATTAACGGCTAGAAGAACTGTTAGTGCTCTCTTCATTTTTCAGCTCCTCAACTATTTTTAGTAGTTCATCAAGGTCTTTTACTTCGGTATACAGCTTTCTATCTGGTGTGAAGGTTGCTCCCCTTTCCTTAACGAACTGGACGAGCCTTTCCGGTGAAGCGGAAGTTTCCTGTCCGAAAACTATTATAGCCTTTCCCGTAGGAGAAACGGAAATTTCCTTTATTCCAAGTTCCTTAGCCATTCTCTTTAGCTTCATAGTCTTAAACAGGTTTACCAGAGGATCAGGTAGAGCTCCCCTAACTCTCTCAATTTCCTTCATAACCTCTTCGGGCTCTTTAGATGAGCCCAGCTGGGAGTAGAGCTTTACTTTCTCCCTACTGTCCTCAACGAAATCATCGGGAATGAAGGCCTCAAAGGGCAGGTTGAGTTTTACGTCCTCTTCCTCCTTCTCCTCCTCAATGACTTCTTTAAAGAGCTTTGTGTAGAGCTCCAGTCCGATACTCTCTACAAAACCGCTCTGTTTAGGACCAAGTAGGGTTCCTGCTCCCCTTATCTCAAGGTCTTTAAGGGCAAGCTGGAAACCTCCTCCAAGGGGAGCTAACTTCTTCATTGCCTCAAGCCTCTTGACCGCTTCTAGAGTTAGCTTGGCCTTCGGCGAGGTTAAAAGGTAGCAGTAGCCCTTCTCAACACCCCTTCCTACTCTTCCCTTTAACTGGTAGAGCTGGGAGAGTCCGAAGTTCTCAGCCCCTATAACTATGAGAGTATTTGCCGAGGGAACGTCAAGTCCAGATTCAACTATGGAAGTTGAGACGAGGACGTCAATTTTCCCTTCAAAGAAGGAGTGCATTATCTTTTCAATCTCTGAGGGCTTCATCTGTCCGTGGACAATCTCAACCTTTGCCTGTGGGAAGAAGGAGAGAACCTTTTCTTTCAATAGGGGGAGCTCGGAGATATCGTTGTGGACTAAAAATACTTGGCCTTTTCTGTTTAACTCTCTCTCTATTGCTCCTTTAAGAACTTCATCAGTGTACTTAGTTACAACTACTTTTGTTCCTCTCCTTCCAGGCGGTGGAGTTTCAATTACAGAGATATCCCTGAAACCTGAAAGTGCAGAGTAGAGGGTTCTTGGTATTGGAGTTGCTGAAAGGTATAGGACGTCAATGTTGCTCTTTAACTTTGTCAACTTCTCCTTTGTCTTTACTCCAAACCGGTGCTCCTCATCTATTATTAAAAGCCCAAGGTCTTTAAATTCAACGTCGTCCTGGACAAGCCTGTGGGTTCCTATGATAATGTCAATTTCTCCCTTCTTTAACCTTTTAATTATCTCCTTCTGCTCCTTTTTAGTTCTAAACCTTGAAAGCATTTCAATTTCTACGGGAAATCCTTTAAACCTCTTTTTAAAAGTTCTGTAGTGCTGGTCTGCAAGGACTGTTGTGGGAGCTATTACTGCAACCTGCTTCCCTGAAGTTACGGCCTTCATGGCCGCCCTCATTGCAACTTCCGTCTTTCCAAAGCCTACGTCTCCACACAGGAGCCTATCCATAGGTTTTTCAGACTCCATGTCCCTGTAGACCTCTTTAACTGCCTTGGCCTGGTCTGGGGTGAGTTTGTAGGGAAATCTCCTTTCAAACTCCCTTATTATTTGGGGGTCTCCGCTTAACCTCTCTCCTACTGCAGTCTTCCTCTCTTTGTAGAGCTGGGCGAGCTCCTGTGCAAACTTTGCCATTGAGGCTTTAATTTTCCTTTCAAGGTTTTTCCAAGAGGTTCCACCGAGCCTGTCAAGTTTAGGCCTCTTTCCCCTATAGCCTAAGTACTTATAGATCCTGTCTATCTGGGTAAATGGAGCGTATAACCTCTCCCCGCCTGCGTACTCAATTTCTATAAAGTCAAACCTTTTCCCGCCTATTTCCCTGCTGACTATTCCCTGAAATATTCCTATTCCGTAGTCCCTGTGAACTACCAGTTCTCCAGGTTCCAGGGAAGAGATATCTTCCTGTTTCTTCACGTCAAACTGAATTTGACTTTCAGTTAGCCAAGCAACTTTCCTCTCTTCAAACTTGAAGCCGCCGGAGGATATTCCCTTTTCGCTCTCTACCTCTGCTCCGGCAAGTCTTAACTCCTTTTCGGCTTCCTCCTTTAAGGTGGAGCTCTGGTAGATTAGCCTTACTCTGTAACCTGAGAGGCTCTTTGAGATTTCCTTTAAGTTTTCCTCGTCAACTGACGGGAGTGGTTTTACTCCGAAGTCAATTCCGCCCTTTACTGGCTTCTCGTAGATGTAGAAGAGGACTTCAGGCTTAACCTCAGATACAAACTCTTCAGGCTTTGAAGAAGGTATACCTTCTCTCTTTAAGAGCTGGTATCCCTCTTTGACCTGCTTTAGGAAGTTCTCTCCTTGGACTCTAACCTGTTCGTTCTCTACAACTACTGCCTTTAAATCTCCAACGTACTCTGTTATTGGAACTAGCTTGAAAACGCGAGGTAGCAGTTTCTCTGCACCGCTTAACTCTCCCAGGAGGAGGTGTCTCTCTGCAAGTTCTGGATAGAGCTCCTCTATTGGTTTTAACAGCTTCCTATCCTGTGGAAGTTCAAGGAGTGGAACGAGGGTAAATTCCTCAACTTCTTCACCGTTAACCTTTAACTCTTCAACTTCATCTCCAAAGAAGTATACTTCAACCTCTTCATCGGGAGTAACGATGTTGAGGAAGTCCCCCTTTAAAGAGAACTCTCCGACTTCAGGTTCGCTTTCTACTCTCCTAAAGCCCATAGCCGTTAACCTATGGGCAATCTCAGAGTACTCAACCTCACTGCCTTTTTTAAAGGTTATGGAAAACTCTATCAACACTTCAGGAGGAATTGTCTTATGAAATAGGGAAGTTGGTGTTAAGACTATAAACTCAAAGTCCTCGTTAAGAGCCCTGTATAGGGATTTTAGCCTCCTGTACTGGGAGGAGGAGAGAGGAGAGGAAACGTCAAGGGGAGGAACGTCAAGTGCGGGAATGTAGAGGGATTTAAGCTTGAGTCTGTTTAGGTCTTCCGTTAAGGCTTTAGCGTTCTGCTCCGTTGGAAGGATTATCAGTGAAGGAGAAATGATTTTCTTTATCTCTTTAAATAGAAAGGCTTTTGACCCTCCTGGAAGGCCGTAACAGGAAGGCTTTTTACCCTCTTTTAAAGAACCGCTTAGGATTTTAATGCTTCTTTCAAACATTTACTTACTTAGATTCCAGTAGTTTAGCCTCTCTCTGCATTAGTCTGTTAAAGAGGGTATCCCAGAAGATAGTCATGTCTCCAGAAGAGCGTTCCCTAAAGTAGGTTACTGCATCTTCAAGTTCTCCTTTTAGGAGCTCAAAGAAGTTATCGTTCATCAGTCCCTTATCAATTTTATCCGGGTTGTAGAGGAAGAAGTCAGCAACGACTGTCCTTGCAAGTCTTTCTACCTTACTTTTGGATTCCATTTTAACCTCCAAATAGGGAAAGGAGATTGGATATTACTCCCTTAAGTTCCTTCCTTTCAACTACCATATCTATAAGTCCGTGTTCAAGTAAGAACTCTGAGCTTTGAAATCCTTTTGGTAGCTTCTGCCTTATTGTTTGTTCAATTACCCGGGGACCGGCGAAACCTATAAGAGCCTTAGGCTCTGCAATAATCACGTCCCCAAGGAAAGCAAAGCTTGCCGATACTCCACCCATCGTTGGGTGGGTTAGTACAGAGATGTACGGCACCCCCCTTTCCTCAAGGCGCGTAAGGGCGGCTGAGGTCTTTGCCATCTGCATTAGGGAGACTATCCCTTCCTGCATCCTTGCTCCTCCACTGGCTGTTACGCAGATGAAGGGAATTCCCTCTTCAGCCGCCCTTTCTATGTTTCTAGTTACTTTCTCGCCGGCCACCCGGCCCATACTACCGCCCATGAATCGGAAGTCAAAACAGCTGACGAGGGCTTCCCGTCCCCCGATCTTCCCTCTTGCATTGACAACAGAATCCTTAAGACCCGTCTTTTCCTGGGCCTCCTCTATCCTCTGGGTGTAAGGTTTCCTATCTTTAAATCCCAGTATGTCTTCCGGTTCAAGTTCTGTATCAAGCTCTGTGAAGTTTCCGTTGTCAAAGAGCATGTAAAGTCTGTCCCTTGCCGGAACGGGGAAGTGGTATCCGCACTTTGGACATACCCAAAGGGAGCTCTCAAGCTCTCCTTTGAAGAGGAGCGATTTACACTCCTGGCACTTTATCCAAAGACCGCTAGGTAAGTTAGAGCTTCCTTTAGGCTCCTCTAACCTCTTTTTCCTGAAGAGCTTTTCAAGCATTTAGTTAACCCCTAAAGCACGCAATTTGAGGGAGGAGGTTTAAAAGCTCTCTAAAGGCTTCAGACGATATCGTGTAATAAACTTTATTCCCCTTCCTCGTCTTTGCAACTATCCCTTTGTACCTGAGGGTCCTTAAGTGCTGGGAGAGGGAAGATTGAGAGATTCCCAGTTCTTGCTCAAGGTCTGTTACGCACATGGGCTTTTCCTTAAGGGTGAATAGGATTTTGAGCCTTACAGGTGAAGCTAAGGCTTTTAGGCATTCGGCTCCTTCTTCAATCCTCTCATCGTCAAGTATGATTTTCTCCTTCTCAGCCATAGTTCCTCCTTAATGGCTTTTTATGTAAATTTTATCTTTCTATAGTTAAAAATACAATATTTAAAATATAAGATATACAGAATTGAAACTTAAAATTGTTCATTGGCTAATATAGAATTAACAAAGTATACTTTCAAGAGGATTATTTAATTAGGAGGTTCTGAATGAAGGTTATAGAAACGAAGGGAGCTCCCTCCCCCGTTGGTCCATACTCCCAGGGAATACTTTATGGAAACCTAATATTCACTTCCGGCCAGATAGGAATTGATCCTGAAAGCGGTAAGCTTGTAGAAGGTTTTAAGGAACAGGCTTTAAGGGCTTTAAACAACTTAAAGGCGGTTGTTGAAGCTGCAGGAGGGAGCAAGTGTAGCATCGTAAAGGTTACCGTCTACGTTACCGATTTGGAAAAGTTTAAAGAGTTTAACGATATTTATGAGGAGTTCTTTAGGAACTGCCCATTTAAGCCTACGAGGGTAACGGTTGGGGTTAAAGAACTACCTCTGGGAGCTTACGTGGAGGTTGAATGCATAGCGGTAAGGGGTTAGGGGAGCTCTACGTTGTTGCTACTCCCATAGGAAACCTTAAGGATATTACGCTAAGGGCTCTTGAAGTTCTTAAGGAAGTTCCAGTTATTGCCTGTGAGGATACGAGGAGGGCCCTAAAGCTCCTCAGCCACTTCCAAATTTCGGGTAAAAAGCTCATTCCTTACCACGAGCACAACGAAAAGGAATCGGCTGAAAAGGTTGTTAAACTTTTAAAGGATGGAACATCCGTTGCCCTCATATCGGATGCGGGAACTCCTACTATAAGTGACCCAGGTTACAGGCTCGTTAGGAGGGCGTGGGAGGAAGGGATAAGAGTCGTTCCCGTTCCAGGCCCTTCTGCAGTTATAGCTGCCCTTTCAGCTTCAGGCCTTCCGACGGATAAGTTCCTCTTCTTCGGTTTCCTCCCAAGAAAGGAGGCAAAATTAAAAGAGGCGTTAAAGGAGATCGTATCTTACCCTTTTACCGTTGTTGCCTATGAATCACCCCACAGAGTTGAGAGGACCCTTGAAGTCCTTTCTGAAGTGTCTCCCGATAGGCCCATCGTTGTTGCTAGGGAGCTTACGAAGTTGAATGAGGAGTTTATTAGGGGTAAGCCTGAAGAAGTTTTGAAAAAGCTGGTTGAGGGAGGGAAAGTAAAGGGCGAGTTTGTTTTACTTTTTCCTCCTTCAAAGGAGGAAAAGATAGAGGTTAACGTTGAGGAGCTATTGAGCGAACTTAAAAGGGAAGGGCTTTCAATGAAAGAGGCTGTTAAGAAGTTAAGGGAGGAACTGAAGCTCCCTAAGAGGGAAGTTTACTCAAAGGCTTTGAAAGTTTTTAAAGGATAGGGGGGCAGTTGCCCCCTAAACTTACTTTTCAATAGACGGTTTACAGGGTATAAGCTCTCCGTTCTTGTACTCGTAAGCTTTGATTATGCAAGGACCGCCTATGTACCTCTCAACGTCAACGAAGGAGGCATAGTCAACTTTAAACCACTTTATCGTAAGTTCAAATGCGTCCATTGGGTTAAAGTCCTTGCAGCTGTAAGCGTCAAGGCTGAAGAACTTCTCTTCAGGCCATGTGTGAATTGTACAGTGGCTCTCAAGCCAGATTGAAACTCCTGAAACACCACTGTCTTCAGTAGCCCTTCTCTTTAAGGTTTCCTCCATAAACTCTAAGGTTTTACTCTTAACGTTTTCTTCAGAGAGCTTCTTAACGAACTGTTCAAGCTCTGACTGGGCAAAGGGAAAACGGGCTACGATTGGAGGGTATACCAGCGTCATATCAAGCTTTCTGGCAAGCTCCTCCATGTAATCGTAGATAGGTTGGATGGCGTTTATACAGCTTATATCTGAAACGGTTGCGTCCATCATTATGTGTCTTCCAACAAATTCCATGGCAACCTCCAAAAAAGGGTTACTTACCTCTTGAGAGGTACTACATCAACTGTCACTGTTGCTTCAATGTCCTTAAACAGGTGAATTTTTACCTCGTAAGTTCCGGTCTCTCTGATTGGCTTTTCAAGGATAATCTGTTTCTTCTCAATGTCTTCAAATCCTGCCTTGTGGAGGGCTTTTTCAATCTGTGATGTTGTAACTGAACCAAAGAGTTTACCCTCCTCTCCGGCTTCGTGTTCAATGGTAACTCTGGTTGTGTTTAACTTCTCTGCTAGTTCCTTAAACCTTGCAATCTGCCTCTCAGCTTTCTTTCTCAAGGATTGGAGCTCATTTCTAACCCTTGCAACGTTTGACTTTGTTGCAGGTAGAGCAATTCCGCTAGGAATTAAGTAGTTCCTTGCGTATCCATCCTTAACTTTTACGATATCTCCAACTTTGCCGAGGTTTTCCATATCCTTAAGTAGAATTACTTCCATCTTCTCCTCCTTCATTTAGTTTTCTGAAGTTTAACCAGTTGTCAAGGAAGCCAAGAATAACTGCTGCCGTTAAAAATCCAAGAGGAAAAATAACTACTGTAATTAGAATTATCAACCTGATTAAGGGAGATACTCTGTTTATCAGGTAGAGCATTATAGGAATTCCCTGTCCGGCAAACAGCGATAGGGTTGCTATTAGTCCGTTTATTACTAATTCCCTATAGGGTAAGTCCGGTATTAAACTGAGAGCTCCAAGGATGAGGAACAGTGGGACTGGCCAAAAGCCGAAATTAATCTTTAAGAAGATTTCCCCTTTCCTGATTGTTAGAAGGGCTATTCCGTAAGTGGCTTCTGAAAAGAGAAGTGCTGTGAAGAAGTAAACTCCCCACCTGTAGGCGTAGAAGGGGAAATCCTTGACCTCCGGAGGGAGGCCGAGTAGGAGCTCCTCAACAACTGCCGCAGAAAATAGAATAACTGTAGCGATTAAAAGGGAAAGCTCAGGTTTCTTGTACCGCCTGCTAAATAGAACTCCAATAACTTGAAAAGGAAGGACTTCAAAAGGAGCTCTTAGGCTGTAGAGAGCAAGGATTCCAAGCGAAGTTACTGAAGTTAATAGGGCTAAAAGGGTATTCTCTCTTATTGAAATAAGTAAAAGTGCCGGAATAAATAAAGAGAGCCCCGCAGAGAGTAGTACCCACTGGGAGCTCTCTGCCGTTATTCCGGTTAGAACCGTTATAAGCCCGTAAATCGCCGAAGCTTTTAAACCTTTCATCGCCCTTAGTCAATCTTTACGAATGGTAGGAGGGCAAGGTGCCTTGCTCTCTTAACCGCCCTTGCAAGCTGCCTTTGATGCTTTGAGCAAACTCCCGAAATTCTCCTTGGAATAATCCTTCCCCTTTCAGAGATAAAGGACTTCAGAAGATCAACGTTCTTATAGTCAATTTTCTCTATCTTTTCAGCACAGAACTTGCAGTACTTCTTCCTCCTTATGAACCTTCTCTGCTGAATATTTGCCATGGCTTACCTCCTTAAAATTCAATGTCATCAATTTCTTCAAGCTCTTCTGAAACTTCTCTCTTAGGGTCAAGGGCGACCACTCTATCAGCCCTTACCTCTATCTTACTCCTCTTCTCTCCCCTATCCGTTTCCCAGGTTGACTGCCTTAAGCTTCCTTCCACCAGAACTCTCGTTCCCTTGTTAAATCGGCTTACAGCCCTATCGGCAGCTTCACCCCAGATAACAACGTCTATAAATAGAGTTTCCTCCTTCCAGTTACCATTCCTATCCCTATAGGGACGGTTAACTGCAATTCTAATGCGACTGAAGGGAGTTCCTCCCTGTGTGTGCTGTAGTTCCGGGTCAGCAACAAGTCTTCCGATTAGAAAGACCTTATTAAGGCTTGCCATTAAGCTTCTCCCTTATTCTCGTTTGCGCTAACTTCTGCCTTTTCCTCTCCTTTTTGCTCAAGCTTAGCCTTGAGCTCCTTAACTTCTGATGGCTTAAGCCTAAAGAGTAAGAATCTAATAACGTCTTCGTTTATCCTGAAGAAGTTTTCCATGTTCCTAACGAAGTTCCTATCGTTAGTCCTTATGTACTCAAGGACGTAAAAACCTTTATCGTAGTCGTTGATTGGGTAGGCAAGCTGCCTCTTACCCCACTTGTCAACCTTTAGAACTTCACCACCGAACCTCTCAACCTGTGAGTTAACCTTCTCTATTGCTGCGCCTGTTTCCTCATCGCTCATAGTTGGTCTTAGTATGTAAACCATCTCGTAGTAGTACTCTCTCATCCTAAACCTCCGTATTGCATTTGTTTATGAGTTTTTGGTCAATCTCTCCCCTTCTAATTGCTTCAATAAGGCAGTTAGCAGCCCTTTTAACTGCCTTTTCAACTGCTGGGAGCTCATCCTCTTTAAAGGGAGAGAGGACAAAGTCAATTACCTCTTCTTTCCTTTTAGGCCTTCCGATTCCAATCCTTAACCTTGGGAACTCTTTGGTCCCGAGAGAGTTTATTACAGACTCAACTCCTCTGTGGCCGCCTGAACTTCCCTTCAACCTCAACCTTACATTCCCTAGAGGTAAGTCAAGGTCATCGTAGATAACGATGAGTTCAGACGGCTGAAGTTTGAAAAAGCGGTAAAACTGCCCTACCGCTTCTCCACTTCTGTTCATGTAGGTAAGGGGTTTTAAGAAAATCACTTTTCCTTTTGGCGTAGAGTATTCACCGTAAAGGGCCTTAAACTTTTCCCTTGAAAAGTCAAAGCCAAGCTCCCTTGCAACTTCGTCAAGAACCCACCATCCAACGTTGTGGCGGGTTCTTTCATATTCCTTACCGGGATTCCCCAAACCTACTACGAGCCTTAACATTACTCTTCCTTAGCCTCTTCCGTTTCCTCTTCTTCGCCTGCAGTTTCTTCAGGTTCAGCAACTACGACTACTGTTTCATCTGGACTATCAACTAGTTTAGCTCCTTCAGGAAGAGGAATATCTCCAACGTGGAGAGCATCGCCGGCGTGTAAGTTTGAGATATCAACTGTTATCTTTTCCGGAATCTCCCTTGGGAGAGTTTCAATTGTTATTTCCCTTTTGAGGATTTCAAGAACTCCTCCCTCTTCTGAAACGCCAACGGGAGTTCCTACAAACTCAAGCTCAACTGTTACTTCAATTGTTTCTCCAAATGTTACTTCCTGGAAATCAAGGTGAATAGGTACATCACCAAGCCAGTTGTACTGGATGTCCTTGAGGATACACATCCTCTCTTCGCCATCAAGGTTGAGCTTGATTAGACCGTGGTGGTGCTTTAACCTCTTTACCTCTTTAGCAGGAACGGCAATGTGAGTTGCCTCTGGTCTTCCGCCTCCGTAGATAACGGCAGGCAGAAGGCCTTCCCTGCGTAACTTCTTGGCTACCTGTTTTCCGGTTTTCTCTCTCTTGGTAGCCTGCACTTCCAGTACTTTCATCTACTACCTCCTAATCTTGTTTTGCGGGAAAGCAGCCAATATTTACATTCCAAAAGGAAATTTGTCAAGAGTTCTGTAAGGGTTGACAAATGAAAATACTCTATATAAGATTCGTCTTGTAGGATTTAAGAAGGCAGCACGACGGAAACAGATAGCCCCAGAAGGCATGCCGTTTCTGCCTTCTGGGGCTTTTTAATTTTAAAGACTTTTAAAGAGAGGTAAGGACACATGGAGAAGCTCACAGGAACAGTTAAGTGGTTTGATTCAAAGAAAGGGTACGGCTTTATCACAGCCGACAACGGACAGGACGTATTTGTCCACTACACTGGAATTCAAGGTGAAGGCTTTAAGACTCTTGAGGAAGGAGAGAGAGTTTCCTTCAGCATAACTGAGAGCGATAAGGGTCTTAAGGCAGTAGATGTAGAAAGGCTTTAAGTCTGAACTAAATCTAACTTAAAATTAGTTGCCACGGTTTCCGTCTGAAACGGCGGCGGAGCCGTGGCAATTTTTATTTAACGGGAGTGAGAAATGGAAGAGTTTAGCTTTAAACAGCTTGATGAGAGGGTTCAAAGATCCCTTGAGGAGATGGGATTTGAGGAGCCTACACCGATTCAAAAGGAAGCCATTCCGGTAGCCCTTAAAGGTGAGGACATCGTCGGTCAAGCTCAGACTGGAACGGGGAAAACTGCAGCCTTTGGGATTCCGATAATTGAAAGGATTAGCCCGAGAGAAAGGGGAGTTAAGGCTATTATCCTTACGCCAACTAGAGAACTGGCAATACAGGTTGCCCACGAGATCTCCTTGATGGGCAAGCATAAGGGAATTTCAGCCTATCCAATTTACGGCGGCGTTTCCATTGATAGGCAGGCTAGTATTCTAAGGAGAGGAAGGAATCAGGTAATAGTGGGAACTCCCGGAAGGGTTAAGGATCTAATAAACAGGGGAATTCTAAAGCTTGATAAGGTAAGGTTTGCTGTTCTTGATGAAGCAGACCAGATGCTTGATATGGGTTTTATTGAGGACATTGAGGAGATTTTGAGTAAGACTCCTAAAGAAAAGCAGACTATGCTCTTTTCAGCTACGATGCCCTATGAAATCAGGAAGTTAATAGATAACTACTTGAGGCCTGGTTATAAAACTGTAAAGGTTGGTAAGCAGCTTATTACACCTAAGGTTAAACAGAAAATCTACCTCGTTAGGAGTGAGGATAAGCTAAAAGCCCTTGAGAAGCTGCTTAAGGAGAATAGGGATACTTCAACTATCGTTTTCGTTAAGACGAAGAGGGATGCAGCAGAGATTGAAAAGGAGCTCCAGAAAAGGGGCATTAACGCCAGGGCCATACACGGTGACCTCTCTCAGAGGCAGAGAGAGACGGTTATGAGGTCATTTAAAGAGGGTAGAGTAAAAGTTCTTGTTGCAACTGACGTTGCTGCAAGGGGAATTGACATTAAGGATGTAGGTCTTGTTATCAACTATGAACTTCCCGAAAACCCTGAAAGTTACGTTCACAGGATCGGTAGAACAGGAAGGGCGGGTAAGGAAGGAACGGCAATCAGCCTTGTTGCTGAGAGTGAAAAGAGAAGGATGTACAGAATTAAAGGGCTGAAAGGGGTAAGGCCGGAAAGGTTTAGGATTAACGACCTTAAAGAACTTAAAGAGAGGCTTGATAGGAAGAGTCCCGAAAAAGTTCCCGAAAGGGTAAAAAAGTTTGCTAAGGAACTACTTTCAGAAAGGGATCCCGAGGAAGTTGTTTCTCTTTTAATTGATGAGCTCTTGAAGAGATAAACGTTCCTTTGTTTGGGGAGCTCCCACCGGCTCCCCAAAAACTTTCCCAATTCCACCCATTATTTAGTTAATACTTTGAGAAATAACCTTGAGAAAGTGGAAGTTAGCAGGAAAACGGCCCAAAGTAGGGCCAGAGAGATCTACGATTCTTTGCGAAGTTTAGTTAAGGAGTTCATACGTTCCTAAACTTTCTATATCTCTCTTCAACTAATTCTTTAGGAGAAAGTCCTTTAAGCTCGTTAAGGGCTTTTGAGACGAATTCTTTGAAGTTCTTGAAGGTGGTTTCCCAGTCTCTGTGAGCGCCCTCTAAGGGTTCTGGAATTATTTCATCAACTATTCCCATTTCCTTAAGGTCTTTTGCTGTTAGTTTGAGGGCCTCTGAAGCCTCTTTAACTTTTTCCTGAGACTGCCACAGGATTGCTGCACAGCCTTCGGGGGAGATTACTGAATAAACAGCGTTTTCAAACATTAAGAGCCTGTTTGCAACGCTGATTGCAAGGGCTCCTCCGCTTCCCCCCTCTCCGATAACAACACTTACAATGGGAACCTTCAGCTTTGCCATTTCAAAGAGGTTCCTTGCAATTGCCTCAGACTGACCGTGTTCCTCAGCCTCTATTCCGGGAAAGGCTCCCGGTGTATCAACGAGGGTAATTATCGGCTTTTTAAATTTCTCTGCAAGTTTCATTACTCTTAAGGCCTTTCTGTAGTCCTCAGGAAGGGGCATTCCAAAGTTCCTTGCTATCTTCTCCTTCGTCTCCCTTCCCTTTTCCTGTGCGATGACGCAGACGCTCTCTCCGTTGAACTTTCCAAAACCTGCTATTATCGCCTTCCCGTCGCCGCAGTGCCTATCTCCGTGAAGTTCAACAAAATCCTCAAAGAGAGCCTTTATAAAGTCAATTGAGTGGGGTCTATCTGGATGGCGGGCAAGCTGAACCCTGTCCCAAGCAGAGAGGTTTGAGTAGAACTCTTCAATTTTCCTCATAAACTTTCTCTCTATCTCCTCAATTACTGCCGGCTGGTGCTTTCCCAACTTTTTCAGTTCCTCTATTTTCTTTCTGAGCTTCTCTACCTTCCTTTCAAACTCTAACAGTCCTTCCATTTTTTCAACCTCAGGCTATCCTTATTCTCTCTTTCGGCAACAGTTTTTGAAGGCCTCTTAATACTTCTCTATCAATGGGTAAACGGTAGTCGGGGTTGATTTGCAATTTTACAAAACAGTCTGGGAGCTCCGCCTCAACTATGAGTGGTTTCCCTTGAGGGCTTGAGTTCTCCTCAATAAACCTTTTGAGCTCTTTTAAGAACTGATCGGTAACCTCCTCTCCTTTTAGCCTTAAAACTATTGTGTTAACCTTACTTCCTATTTCGTCTTTAAGGTAGGATATCTCCTTTGCAATTACACTCTTACTCTCCTCCTCTTCCCTAACGGTTCCCTTAATTAGGACGACGTTTCCCTCAGTTAAGAGCTCCATAACTTCCCTGTAGAGGTTAGGAAAGACGAGGACTGAAGTTGTTCCGTCTAAATCGGATATCTCAACGGTAGCCCAGAGATCTCCCCTCTGTGTTCTCTTCACTTTAACTTCTGTTATTGCACCTGCTAGAGTTATCTCCTGTCCGTCTTTCCACTCTTCCTTCTCCGATGTAGAGTTAAAGCCGAACTCAACTATCTCCTTAAACTCAAGGAGGGGATGGCCTGATAGGTAAAAGCCTATTGCCTGTCTCTCGTACTCCAACTTAACGTTGTCGGGCCACTCCTCAATTTGGGGAAACTCCTTGTCAATAACCTCACTGTCGTCTCCAAAGAGGCTCATTAGGCCTTTGTTTTGGCTCTTCTGGATACTCTGGGCAACGCTCATTGCTTTATCAAGGACGGCCATGTTAACTGAGCGGGGGATTCCTGTTGAGTCAAAAGCTCCTGCCTTTATAAGAGCTTCTATTACCTTCCTGTTGACAGTTTTAAGGTCAACCCTCTGGCAGAAGTCGTAGATGTCCTTAAACTCTCCTCCCTTCTCCCTCACTTCCTCTATGTGCTGGGCAGCCTTCTCCCCAACTCCCTTTATTCCTGCAAGGCCGAACCTGATAGATTCTCCTTCAATTTTAAAGAGAGCTCCGCTTCTGTTTATATCAGGGGGTAGGACGTTGATACCGTTCTCTTTACAGTCCTTTATGAACTTTACGATTTCATCTGTTTTGTCGTAGTCAATTGAGAGCATTGTTGCAAAGAGCTCTTTCGGGTAGTGGGCCTTTAGGTAGGCTGTAACGTAGGCTAAGAAGGCGTAGGCGGCAGAGTGGGATTTATTAAAGCCGTACTCTGCAAACTTTGCTATATCGTCAAAGAGCTTTTCTATTTTATCTTTCGGGTACCCTCTTTCAACTGCCCTACTTACAAATATTCCCCTCTGCTCATCCATAATCTCCTTTTTCTTCTTACCCATTGCTCGCCTTAGAAGGTCGGCCTCTCCCAGTGAGTAACCTGCTAGGATGTTTGCAATCTGCATAATTTGTTCCTGATAGATAAAGAGGCCGTAAGTCTCTTTAAGGACCGGTTTAAGCTCGGGGAATATGTAGTCAACTTCCTCTTGACCGTGCTTTCTCCTTATGTAACTCTCAGCCATTCCGGAGTTTAAGGGACCCGGTCGGTAGAGGGCGACTAGGGCGATTATGTCCTCAAAGGTTGTAGGCTTGAGCCTTCTCATTAAGTTTCTCATTCCTCTTGATTCAAGCTGGAAGACACCTATCGTATTTCCTTCCTGTAGGAGCTTAAAGGTCTTTTCATCGTCAAGGGGCAGTTTTGTCGGAACTATCTCTACTCCGTGCCTCTCCTTTATCAGTTTAAGGGTTCTATCAATTATTGTGAGCGTCTTCAGGCCCAGGAAGTCCATCTTCAGGAGGCCGAGTGACTCTACCTGTCCCATGTCGTACTGTGTAGTTACGTCCCCGTCCTTACTCTTTGCAAGGGGTATGTAGTCTGTAAGGGTTTCGGGGGCTATCACCACTCCTGCTGCGTGGACGCCCGTTTGCCTTGTAAGTCCCTGAAGTCGCTTTGCAATCGTTATCAGCCTGTTTATAGTCGGGTCTTTCTCGGCAAGTTCCTTTATTTCGGGAGCTCTCTCAACTGCGTCCTCAACGCTCTTTGCATCGTTCGGAATGAGCTTTGCTAGCTTATCTACCTCTTTTGGAGGGATGCCGAGGACCCTTCCAACGTCCCTTACGACCATCTTTGTCTTAAGGGTTCCGAAGGTAATGATTTGACAAACTTTATCCTCTCCGTACTTCTTCCTGACGTATTCAATTACTCTATCCCTTCCCTCCTGACATATGTCAACGTCAATATCGGGCATGGTTACCCTTTCAGGGTTTAAGAACCTTTCAAATAGGAGGTTGAACCTTAAAGGGTCTATGTCTGTGATTCCGATTGCGTAAGCAACCAGAGAACCTGCTGCAGAACCCCTTCCTGGACCTACCGGTATTCCGTTCCTCTTTGCCCAGTTTATAAAGTCCCAAACGATCAGGAAGTATCCGGGGAATCCCATGTTGTTTATTATCTGTAGTTCGTGCTGGAGCCTTTCGTAGTACTTCTTCTTTGTCTCACCATCGGTTATTCCCTTTTCCTTAAACCTCCTTTCAAGTCCCTTCTCTGCAAGTTCTTTAAGGTATGTGAAGTAGTCGTAGCCTTCCGGGACTGTGTACTTGGGAAGTAAGTACCCTTTGTTTTCAAACGTGTCCAGCTTAGCCTCTACCTTCTCTGCTATATCTAGAGTGTTAAATACTGCTTGGGGAACTTCCCTGAAGATCTCCATCATCTCCTGGGCATTCTTGAAGTAGAACTCCTTACTGGGAAAGCGCATCCTCTTTTCGTCTGCTAGTTTCTTTCCAGTTTGGAGGCAAAGGAGAACGTCGTGGGCTTCCCAGTCCTCCTTGTTTAAGTAGTGGGCATCGTTTGTGGCTACCAGCTGTATGTCAAGTTTCTTGGAGAGCTCTATTAGGAATTTGTTTGCCCTTTCCTGTTCTTTGATTCCGTGGTATTGAATTTCAAGGTAGAAGTCATCTCCAAAGATTTCCTTGTACCACTTAGCTGCCTCAACTGCTTCTTTTTCCTTTCCAGTTAAGTATAGGAAGGGAACTTCTCCCTGGATGCAGGCCGATAGGGCGATAAGGCCTTCTGAGTACTTCTCAAGGACCTCTTTATCTATACGGGGTTTATAGTAAAAGCCTTCAATAAAACCGATTGAACTTAACTTCATAAGGTTTTTTAGTCCTTTATCGTTCTTTGCTAGAAGAACTAAATGGTAACTTCCCTTTTCTCCTTCCTTCCTGTCAAATCTACTTCCCTTTGCTATGTAAAACTCCTGACCAATTATTGGTTTGATTCCCTGCTCTTTACAGGTCCTGTAGAGCTCGTAAGAGGCAAACATGTTTCCGTGGTCGGTTACTGCAACTGCCGGCATTCCTAGCTCTTTTGCCTTATCAACCAAGTCTTTTATCTTTATTGCCCCGTCAAGGATTGAATACTGGGAGTGGAGGTGAAGGTGGACAAAGTCTCCCTTTCTTACGCTTTCCATTTGAGCTCTCCTAAAAGGGATTTCCTGCTAAAGAGGAAATTATGAAATTTGCCGTTAGTTTACACCCTCCCTCCCCTTTGCTAGAATTTGGCCGAAATAAGGGAGAGGAAGTATGAGGAAGGACTTTTTAGTTGACTGGACTTTTGGGAAAGTAGCTCTCCTTTCAGCACTAATAGTTGTCTTCATTTTAGTTTCCCTCTTTATCGTCCTTTACAAAGAGTCCTCTTTAGCTGTTAGTACTTTTGGAGTTTGGAAGTTCATAACTTCTACTGTTTGGAATCCTCCTATGGAGAAGTTTGGGGGAGCTCCTGCGATTTTCGGAACTATCGTTAGTACTGTAATTTCAATAACTATCGCAGTTCCCGTAGCTATTGGTATTGCTATATTCTTAACAGAAATTGCTCCTCACTTCTTAAGGACTCCGGTCGGCGTTGCTATAGAGCTCCTTGCGGCAATTCCAAGTATTATTTACGGTATGTGGGGACTGTTTTTCTTCGCTCCATTCATGAGGGATAAGGTTCAGCCCGTAATCCATGCAACTCTAGGTAAGTTACCTGTAATCGGCCAGTGGTTCTCAGGCTACACTCCCGGAATAGGTCTCTTAACGGCTTCAATAGTCCTTTCTATAATGATCCTTCCCTTTACAGCCGCAATTTCAAGGGACTCCTTCAACATGGTTCCCGACATCCTGAAAGAATCTGCCTACGCCCTTGGAGCTACAAAGTGGGACGTTATGAAGGACGTTGTAATACCTTATGCTAAGCTTGGAGTAATTGGGGGAATCATTCTCTCTTTGGGAAGGGCCCTTGGGGAGACGATGGCGGTTACGTTTGTTATGGGTAACCAGCCGGTAATTCCAAAATCCCTTTTAGAGCCTGCAACTTCAATTACTGTTACACTTGCAAATGAGTTTACAGAGGCTGACACTGATCTATACCTTTCAAGCCTCTTCTACCTTGCCCTCATTCTCTTCGTTATGAGCTTTATAGTTATAGTTATAGGTAAATTCCTCTTTCTAAAGAAAGTTGAGAGGTAAGGGTGGACGCCTTTAAAAAGAGGAAGTTAGTAAATAACATCGTTCTCGTTCTTTCAACCCTTGCTGCCCTCCTTGGTCTCCTTTGGCTCTTCTGGATCTTAGGAACTCTCTTCTATAAAGGACTTGGCTCACTTTCTCTTGAAGTGATAATCGGGGATCCGCCTTCTCCTGGAGATAACCATGGAGGTTTAAAGCACGCAATAGTGGGGCAGACTTTAATAGTCCTTACGGCTACGGTTATCGGAATTCCCCTTGGAATTCTTGCGGGAACTTACCTTTCGGAGTATGGGAAGAACGGCCGAATAGCCAACATCATCAGGGACTTGTCCGACATAATGATGAGCATTCCTTCAATCGTGGTAGGTACTTTCGTTTACGCTCTGATGGTTAAGCCCCTCGGCCACTTTTCTGGCCTTGCAGGTTCGGTGTCCCTTGCAATCATGATGATTCCAATCATAGTAAGGACCACAGACGACATGTTAAGGATGGTTCCTCCAGAACTCAGAGAGGCTGCGTACGCTCTCGGAGCTACCAAGTACAGAGTTATTAAAGACGTTGTCTACAAGGCTGCAATTACTGGAGTAATAACGGGAGTTATCCTGTCAGTTGCTAGGATAGGTGGAGAGACTGCTCCTCTACTCTTTACCTCTTTTAATAACAACTTCTTCACTCTAAACATGTTCCAGCCTATGGCCTCTTTAACGGTTACAATGTACGATTACGCGATGAGCCCCTACAAGTACTGGCAGGACCTTGCCTGGGCTGCTGCGATTCTTCTAACCTTTGGAGTCCTCGGAGCAAATATCCTAGGAAGGGTAGTAGCACATAAGTTTAAGAAGTAGGAGGAAGGTTAAATGGAACTGAATACGCAGGAGCGTTTCATAATAGAACCTAAAGAACCGGCAAAAATTGTTGTTGAAAACCTTAACTTCTACTACGGTGAGAAACACGCCTTAAAGAATATCTCCTTTAAGGTTCCTGAAAAGAAGGTAACAGCTCTGATAGGGCCTTCAGGCTGTGGAAAGACAACTCTCCTTAGGTGTTTTAACAGGATACACGATCTCTATCCAGGTAACAGGTATGAAGGGAGGATCCTCTTAGACGGAGAGAACATCCTTGAAAAGGACTACGACCTTATAAAGCTTAGAAGTAGAGTTGGAATGGTTTTTCAAAAGCCCACAGCTTTTCCCATGTCAATTTTTGACAACGTTGCTTACGGTTTAAGGTTAAAGGGAATAAAGAATAAGAGTGAACTTGAGGACAGGGTTGAAAAGGCCCTTAGGGATGCAGCCCTTTGGGATGAAGTTAAGGACAGGTTAAAAGACCCAGCATCTGGGCTTTCGGGGGGGCAACAGCAGAGGCTCTGTATTGCCAGGGCTATAGCCGTTGAACCTGAGGTTCTACTCTTTGATGAGCCTACAAGTGCCCTTGATCCTATTTCAACTGCAAAGATAGAGGAGCTCGTTGTGAGCTTTAGGGACAGGCTAACAATAATAATCGTTACCCACAACATGCAGCAGGCAGCCAGGGTTTCTGACTACACAGCCTTTATGTACCTTGGGGAGCTTATAGAGTTTAACAGGACGGAGGACATCTTCATAACTCCTAAGGTAAAACTTACGGAGGATTACATTACTGGAAGGTTCGGTTAAGATATTGAACTTCTAATTTTAGACTTCCTTAATACCTTGACCTTTAGGTTTTCTTTATCTTAAAATTCTCTTATGAATCTTTTACAAATCGTTTACAAATCATTAACAGTTTGATAACATAGTATACTGACCGGTAATTTCAGTTAGGAGAGGGTTATGCTGTACAACTTCATCGTATTTGTTGGGGTTATAGCTACTATTGGGCTTATTCTCTGGATTGTCTCGGTTGCAGTAGCTCCGAGGGACCCTCACCCTGTTAAGGAGGATACTTACGAGTGTGGCCTTCCGGCTCCAGAACCCATTATCTCAAGCGTTAACTTCCAGTACTACTTCTATGCAATCATCTTTATCGCTATGGATATAGCAGGGGTATTTTTTGTCCTCTACTCTGTAGGTAAGGGAGATCCAAAATTTGGTTGGGTCTTTATTCTTTTTTCTCTCCTTCTGATGGTTCCCCTCTCCTACATAATGATTGGAGGAAACAGGAAATGATTTTAAAGTTTTTTGATTGGAGTCGTTCAAACTCTCCCTGGGGGGTTCACTTCTGTAGCGGCTGTTGTTCTTTAGAGGTTTTAGCCTTAATGGGTCCCAGGTTTGACTGGGAAAGGTACGGTTTTATGATGACACCAAGTCCAAGGCAGGCAGACTTCATAATCGTTACAGGCTTGGTTTCAAAGAAAGTTCTGCCTGTGCTCCTTAGGGTTTATCAGCAGATGCCTGAGCCCAGGTACGTTTTTGGAATGGGTGCCTGTGCAGCAGGAGGCGGTCCCTACTGGGATTCAGACTTCGTTGCTGTTGACGTTTCCCAGTATATACCGTTTGACGTTTTCGTTGCAGGCTGTCCGCCAAATCCAGAAGCAACTTTAGAGGGTCTGTTAAGGCTTAAGGAGATAATACTTAGGGACAGGGAAAACGCTGCTAAGAAGTATCCCAACAGGATGGAAGAGATACCTTACTAAAGAGGAATTGCCATGCTTGAGGATGTAAAGGTAAAAGTAAAGGAAACTTTCGGTTTTGAAAGCGAGCCCTACGATACGAACGTTCTGTTGATCCACGCAGAGAGGAACTCTGTTAGAAAGCTCCTTAAGTTCCTTAAAGAACAAGGTTTTAACTACCCTCATACTATCTCGGTGGTTGATTACACTCCTAAGGGTGAAGGCTTTCAGGTTAACTACATTTTAGAGAATTTGTTTGAGAAGAAATTTGTGATGGTTAGGGTTAATCTGACTGAGGGAGACTTAACAGTTCCCAGTGTCCACGACATCTTTCCTCCACTTCAACCCCATGAGAGGGAAGCCTGGGAGATGTTTGGAATTGAGTTTATAGGAAATCCAAGGCTTGAAGTTATGCTCCTTCCAGATTGGGCTGAAGGTTTATACCCATTGAGGAAATCTTACGACTTTAAGAAGCACAGAAAGCCTTCTAAGGAGAAAAAGTGATGGGAAACAGTATAGCCGCTTCTGGATACACCTTTGTCCTTGAGGAGAGGAAGGAGGTTTCTGGAGAGGATTTAGGTCTCCTCCAGGAAAAGCTTTTACAGCTCAACTGGGGAGTTCAGCACCCTGCTTCTGGTCCTATGAGGTTGAAGGTATGGGTTGACGGCGATGAGGTTGTAAAAGTAGATCCGGATATCGGATACGTTCTTAGGCTACTGGAAAAGCTCGTTGAGTATAGGACTTGGATTAACGCTATAGTGAACGTAGAGAGAGCCTGTTTTATGGATGATTTTGGAACTATGGCAGGTTACTCAATTGCTGCAGAGAAGATTGCTGGGGTTGAGGTTCCAAAGAAGGCCGATTATGTAAGGACAATCCTGTGCGAAGCTGGAAGGATTGTGAGTCACCTTTTGGGTTTGGGGGGAATTGTAGGCGTTCTTGGAGTCCATACTCCTACCCAGTGGGCTCTGATTGCAAGGGAGAAGTTCCTTGATGCTTTTGAGGTTTATTCAGGGCAGAGGATTGCGACTTCCTCAATTGTTCCTGGAGGGGTAAGGTTTGAGCCTACCGGTAAGTTTATAGAGAAGATGGTTACTGCAGTAGATTTCCTGGAGAAGGAGTTTATTCCCCGTTACGGTGAAGTCTTTATAGACAACCCGACCCTTAAGATAAGAACGGTTGGAATAGGTAAGGTTTCTAAGGAAAAGGCAGTTGAAATAGGACTTGCAGGGCCTGCACTTAGGGCTTCCGGAGTTCCTTCGGACGTAAGGAAGGATTACCCATACGCAGCCTACGGAGAGCTAGACTTTAAAGTGGTTACCCGTGAGGAAGGAGATGCCTATGCAAGGTACCTGGTTCTGTGGGAGGAGATTCAGGAGTCTGCAAAGATTATAAGGCAAGCAATTGAAGGCCTTCCTGAAGGAGATTACAGGACTAAGTTCCCAGTTAAGGTCCCTCCAGGAGAGGCTTACGTAAACGTTGAGTGGGCAAGGGGCTGCTTTGGTTTTCACTTGATTAGCGATGGTGGAACAGGACCCTACAGGTTGAAGATGAGAGCTCCATCCTTTGCCAACGTTTGGGCCCTACCTGAGATTATGAAGAACGTTAAGCTTGCTGACGTTCCTGTTATCTTTGCATCCCTCTATATGTGCCACGGTGATATAGACAGATAGGAGGATTAAAATGGAGGCATGGTTAAAGGCCCTTTTATTTCCCGGTTTTGTCTTCCTCTTGATAGTTTTCCTAATGATTTTCTACCTTGAGAGGAAAGTCCTTGCCGACGTTCATTTAAGAACGGGGCCTTTCTACGTTGGTAAGTGGGGTCTCCTTCAAACAACTGCCGATGTCTTTAAGCTCCTTCAGAAGGAGTTCGTTATTCAGAGGAGAGCCAATAAACTCCTCTTTTCCCTCATACCTTTCGTTGCCTTTATAATGGTCGTAATGATGGTTGCCTTTATTCCTTTCTCTGAGAGAAGTTGGGTTGTTAGTACCAGTTTTGACCTTTTAATGGTCCTTGCCCTTGTAACTGGAATGTCTCCAGTCTTCTTCTATGCAGGTTGGGTTTCAAGGAGTAAGTACTCCTTTATCGGCGGTCTAAGGGTTGTTAACCAGATGATTTCAGGGGAGATCCCTCTTTGGCTCTCAGCCCTTGCAGCAGCAGTGTTCTTTGGGACTCTAAACTTTATTGAAATAGTCCATAAGAGCTCCCTAGTTTCCTTCATCGTCCTCCTGCCCGCTTTCCTGATATTTACTACTGCTGCGCTTATCATTTCAGACCGTCCTCCTTTTGATATACCTGAGGCCGAGCAGGAAGTAGTTTACGGATTTTTAACGGAGTTCGGTGGTTTTAACTATATGATTTTAGTTCTATCAAAGCTTATAGAGCTCTTTGCTATTTTCTCAGTTGGTGTAATCCTCTTTTTAGGAGGATTTAAAGGTCCCATCCTTCCGGGGATTGTGTGGTTTTTCATAAAGCTCGCTCTACTTTACCTGTTCACTTTCGTTGTAAGGGCTTCAACTCCCCGTATTAGGATGGATCAGCTGTTAAGGTTCTGCTGGAAAGTTTTAACTCCACTGGCGCTCTTAAACTTAGTTTTCGTGATTTTAGTAAAGATGTTTATCTCTTAAAAGGAGAGGTAGCCGATGGAAATTAAAGATACTCTCTCTTTTCCGTTAGAGACTACGAAAAAAGTTATCAGGGTAGCAAAGGCTCTCCTTGCACCTAAGGCTACTGAGATTTGGTGGGACAAGGGAGTTAAGAGGGAGCTCCACTACAGGGGAAAGCACGTTATCAAGGCAGAGCTCTGCATAGGTTGTGGAATGTGCGCAAGAGCCTGTCCTGTTAAGTGTATAGATATGGTTCCAACCGGGGTTAAAAAACCCCGTGCAGTTCCGAAAGTTAGGGCAAACGAGTGCATATTCTGCGGTTTATGTGAGGATGCATGTCCTACGAAACCTCAAAAGGCTATCCAGCTAACCGATGAGTACAGAATGATCGTTGAGCCTGGAACCTGGGATAACCTAAATCAGTTCATATTTGAGCCTGAAAACCTAGATGAGGCCATTGAGAAGGCGAAGAAGATGGAGGAGCTCATAGAGAAGAAAAAGCAGGAAGCTTTAAAGAAGAAAATGGAGGCTCAGAAGAAGAGTAAGGGAGAGGAGAAATGATGGGAAACGTTTACTTCTGGATTATATACGTAATAATAATCGCTTCAGCTATAGTGGCTCTAGAGGCAACGTCACTTCTTTGGGCGGCAATTTCGTTTGTCGTTCTTCTCTCTGAAATTGCCCTCGTTTACTTTGGTTTAAATATGCCGGTTCTCGGTGGCGTTCAGTTAGCAATTTACGCAGGTGGAGTAACTATCCTCGTTCTCTTTGCGATAATGATGGTAGGTGAAAGTTATAGAAAACCACCTGGTAAAGCGGTTAGAGCAATAGTTATTAGTCTATCTCTCCTTGCTGTTGGGGTGCTTTTCAGCTTTGCCAGTGCGATAGATACTTTTCCCTTTAAAGCTTACTCAACACAGTTTCTCGGAACAGTTTTTGTTGAGAAATACTCATTCTTTACCATCGTCCTTGGTTTCATTGTTGCAGCACTCCTTTACATGGGTAACGCCATAATTACTAAGAAGAGGGAGGCCGGCTAATATGCTTTTGGAAGCAGACGTTCATGCTTACTTGTTCCTCTCATTTTCCTTACTTGCCGTAGGAGTTTACGGGCTTCTTTCAAGGAAGTCTGTTATTAGAATGCTGTTTGCAGTTGAGATGATAATCAACGCTGCAAACATAAATCTTGCCATTTTCTCAGCCCAGAGGAACGTTGACGGTGAGATCTTTGCCTTCTTCACCATAGGCCTTGCGGCCCTTGAAGCTGCCGTTGGACTTGCGATAGTAATAGTCTTTTACAAGAGATTTGGAGAAGTTATTCCTTCAAAAATAAGGAACTTGAGGTGGTAGGGATGGAGAGTATTGTATACCTGACGATAGCCCTTTTCTTCGTAGGAAGTATCCTTGCCTTCCTTGTAGGTCACTTCCTTGAGAAGTGGTCTTCTTTCTGGGTTGCGGCTGCAACAGGTCTTTTAGGTTTCATCCTGACCTGTTTCATTGCCTTAAACCTTCATGAGCACCCAATCGTTCATCACTTTAACTGGTTCTCTTTCGGTTCCTTTAACGTTCCGTTGGGAATTTACGTTGATAACCTTGCAGTCATAATGGCCTTAATCGCTACTGGAATCGGTTTCCTTGATATTGTCTTTTCAAGGGGTTATATGGAGGAGGATGAGTCCCCTGAAAGGTACTACTTTGAGAAGCTGTTCTTTATAGGTTCAATGGTCGGCCTCGTCTTCGTGAGTAATTTACTCGGTCTTTACATCTTCTGGGAAGGTGTTGGACTGTGTTCATACCTATTAATTGGTTACTGGTATTGGAAGAAGAGTGCTGCAGAGGCGGCACTTAAAGCCTTTGTGATGACACGTTTTGGTGACGTCTTTATGCTTGCAGGGATAATTGTTGCATGGGTTTTACTTGGAACTATTGAATTTCAAGATTTAAACGCACTTGCAGTTGCAGGTGCTTTTAGCGTTAAGTTGGGACTTTTAATTTCAATCCTCCTCTTCATCGGTGCAATTGGTAAATCTGCCCAGTTCCCCCTCTTCCCGTGGTTACTTGATGCTATGGAAGGTCCTACTACAGTATCAGCCCTTATTCACGCTGCTACTATGGTTAATGCCGGTGTTTATATGGTTGCAAGGCTCTTCCCATTCTTTGATTACTCCCATGCTTTAATAGTTGTTGCCTTTGTAGGTGCTGTTTCTGCCTTTATTGCCGCTACTGGAGCTCTTGCCCATACGGAGATTAAGAAGATTCTTGCCTTCTCTACGATGGAACACCTTGCACTTATGTTCGTTGCAATTGGCGTTGGCTCTGCCGTTGCGGGAGTATTTCACCTTATGAACCATGCAATATTTAAGGCCTTACTCTTCCTAGCTGCTGGTGCAGTTATCCACATGACCCACCATACTAAAGATGCTTTTAAGCTTGGAGGTCTGTTAAAGTACATGCCCCAAACGGGTATTCTCTTCTTAATAGGTATTCTCGCACTTGCGGGAGTTCCTCCCTTTAACGGATTCTTCAGTAAGGACTGGATTTTGGCTTCAGTCTATTCCTACGGTAACCCAATAATTTTCTGGCTTACATTTATAGCTGCTGTCCTTTGTATAGCTTATGGTTTTAGACTCTGGTTTGTCGTCTTTACTGGGGAGCCTTCAGAGAACTCAAAACGCGCAAGAGAGGCTTACCCGATAATGCTTGTTCCTCTTTACGTTTTAGCTTCAATGACGATACTCATTCCCTTCTTTAAGGAGAAGATTATTCACTTTATAGCAGGTGGAGAGGTTCATGAGCCCCTGTTCCTCAACCTCCTTGTTGCAACCCTTACCGTTATGTTTGTCCTGTTTGGGATAGTTTTCCTCATTTACTACAAGAGGGTACTTTCAACTGCAAAGTTCCTTGCCCATCCCCTTGGAAAGGGTATAAACCAGTTCCTGTACAACGGCTGGTACGTTGATGCAGCTATAAAGTGGATATGCAGGAACGTCTTTTATGGCTCAATTGCAAAGGCTGTTGAGTGGATAGATGTAAACGTTGTTGATGGAGCAGTTAACGGCACTGCAAAGCTTTCCCTTGCCTGCTGGGATAGGTGCAGGAAGGTACAGACCGGAGACCTTGTAGATTACCTAACTTACTTTGTTGCAGGTGTAGTAACGCTGATCCTTATCATTCTCTTTATTTAGGAGGAGTGGATGGTTCTACTGAGCATGATACTAATTCCTGTTATAGTTGCACCCTTTGCCTGGTTCCTTGAGAGGGTAAATAGGGATATTCCAAAGTACTTATCCCTTGCCGTTGGAATTTTTCTTTCCATCTGTACGGCTTACCTGATAGCTAAGTATCCAGGTAACGGTTTTGCCTTTAAGGAGTTCTATACCATTTACCCTCCATTTGACTTTAACCTACACCTCGCTGTAGATGGAATTTCCCTTCTACTCCTTGGAGTTACCGCTTTCTTAGCAGTTACTGTTACCCTTTCATCCTGGCACGTTGAGAGGCCGGGGGCTTACTTCTTCTTAATCCTTGTTTTCTTGGGGCCTATGGTCGGCGTATTCTCTTCCTTTAACCTCCTTTGGTTCTTTATCTTCTGGGAATTTACTCTAGTTCCTATGTTTTTCCACATAGGTATATGGGGAGCTGAGAACAGAATTTACGCTGCTATGAAATTCTTTATCTATACCCACTTGGCAAGTGTATTCCTCCTTCTCGGAATTATCGTTCTCTACCTGAACGCCCATACGTTTGAGTTTGAAAAGCTTGTTGGAATAAACCTAGATCCTGGAATTGCAAAGCTTATCTGGATACTAATGTTTATAGGTTTTGCAGTTAAGATGCCGGTTGTTCCTTTCCACACTTGGCTTCCCGATGCACACGTTCAGGCTCCTTCTCCTATTTCTGTCTTCCTTGCAGGTCTCCTTCTAAAGATGGGTGCTTACGGTCTTTTAAGGTGGGAGATTTTCGTTTTTCCACAGGTGAGCAAGTTCTTCGCTCCGTTAATGGCAACCCTTGCCGTTTTAACGATATTCTACGCAGGCTTCAGAGCACTTGCTGAGGACCACATTAAGAGAATGGTTGCCTACTCCTCAATTAACCATATGGGCTTTGTTCTACTGGCTCTTGCTTCACTAACTGCTGCCGGTATCTCTGCTGCAGTTTATGAGATGCTTGGACACGCTTTAGTAATTTCTCTCCTATTTATGGTTGCTGGATATATCCACCATAAAACTCATACCTGGTACATCTCAGAGCTCGGCGGTCTTATGAAGAGAATACCTCTTTTAATGACTATGTTCGTTATCGGCGTTCTTGCAGCTGTAGGACTTCCTGGAACTGCAGGCTTTGTAGGAGAGTTTACAGTTATGCTTGCAGCCTTTGATTATTGGGGCTGGATTATGATTATCGTACCTCTTGCTAGTGCCCTCTCTGCAGGTTTCTTTATGTGGATGCTCCAGAGAGCGGTTTTTGGTCCTTTAAAGGAGAGCTTGAAGGAGTTAAAACTTACAGAACTTCCTCTTATTGAAAATATTCCACTGGCGATGTACATAGCTGCCTTTATCTTTGTTGGACTAATTCCTTCAGTCGTTTTTAACCTATATAACCCTGTTGTAAATACTTTTGCACAACTCTTTAAGTAGGGGGTAACAGGTGAATATTAACTTCTTAACGGCAGTTATGCTTTTAGCTTTAACTGGGGCCTTTCTTCCCGTAATTAACAGGTTGTTTAGAATATCCACCCTCCTTGGAGCTGTAATTTCAACCTTTGGCTACTTACTGGCCCTTTTCTTCGTTTTAATATCGGACCAGGGGAGGACCATACTTAACTCGTTCTTTACAACGGATGAAGTTTCTAGACTTATTGGAGTACTTATCTTAGTGGCATCTTGGATGTTGATGCTTGTCGTTTATTGGATTGTCCAGAAGGACAAGTTTGTCAATGAGCTCATTGGATCGGTAATGATTTCCACTGCCGGAGCTCTCCTTTTAATATGCGCTAATAACTTCGTTTCCCTTACCATTGCTATGGAACTTATGACTATGCCGACTTACCTTATGGTTCTCTTTTCCTTTGATGAAAAGTCAATTGAAGCTGGTGTAAAGTACTTCTTTAACGGAGCTCTTGCCGTTGGTTTTATACTCTTTGGAGTCTCAATTCTCTATGGATTGACAGGGGAGTTTACCTTTAGAGCTCTCGTTGAGAACCTCTTCAGTGATCCCCTCGTGGCCCTTGCAGGAGTTTTTATACTTGCAGGGTTTGGCTTTAAAATTACTGCCTTTCCCTTTCACTTCTGGGGACCAGACGTTTACGATGGAACCTGTCCAGGAGTTGCTGCCCTTTTAACAGGTATTTCAAAGAGTGCTGCCTTTATAGGTCTTATGAGGGTTGTCTTTGAAGCAATTCCCGTTATGGCTCCTCACTTTAGTTTTATCTTTGCCCTTATCGCTGCAGTTACTATGACTGTTGGAAACTTACTTGCCCTTGCCCAAAAGAGGGTTTCAAGGATCCTTGCTTACTCTTCTGTTGCCCATGCTGGATATACGCTGGTGGCTTTTGCAGCCCTTTCAGTTCCTGTAAGTATTACAGGAATTCTTTACCACTCTGCAGCTTACGCCTTTATGAAAACTGCAGCTTTTCTATCCTTTGCCGCTCTCCTCTACATCTGGGGTGCAAGGACGATGGATGACTATAAAGGGCTTGGTAAAAGGGAACCCATCCTTGCCGCCCTCTTCCTTATTTTCCTCCTTTCCCTTGCAGGAGTTCCTCCTATGGCGGGATTTATAAGTAAGGTATTCGTCTTTACAGCTGCTGTAGATGCTGGTATGACGTGGCTTGCTCTCTTAGGTCTCCTTAACAGTGCCTTTTCCGTTGCTTACTACATCTGGATTGCAAAGCAGATGTACCTTGAGGAGCCAACAATTGAAAAGCCGATTAATGACACAAGTAGGGTATGGGTAGTTATTCCTCTGGCTGTCATGGCCTTTATCCTGATAGTTCTCGGTATCTATATTAACCCCGTTGTTGATGCATCCCTACACTACGCAGCAAAGGTCGGATTTTAAAGGGCTCCCTTTAAGGGAGCTCCCTTCAGCTATAATTTCCCTATCAACAATTCCCTTTAAGGAGCAGTTGTGGATTTGTTAGTTAAAGAACTCTACGAACTTCCCGTTGGAGCTCAATTTTCCGGAACTTACGTCGTTGAGCACGTTGAGATAAAGAAGCACAGAACAGGAGAACCCTTCTTAAGGTTAGTCCTTTCGGATAAATCGGGTTCCTTTACTGCCCTTTGGTGGAAGCCTCCAGCTGATGCAGACCTTACCCAGTTTCAAAAGGGCGATGTGGTTTTCGTGTCTGGAAGGATTGAATACTTTCAAGGAACCCTCCAGCCTAAGTTAACAGAAATTAAGAAGTTAAAAGAGGGAGAGTTTAAGCCCGATAAGTTTATCTGTCAGAGTAGGTACCCTATTGAGGAGCAGTTTGAGGAGCTCCTAAACAAAATTGAGACTATAGAGAACCCGTACCTTAAAGTTCTCCTTGAAAAGTTCTTCTACGATGACCAGTTCGTTGAGCTCTTTTTAAGAACTCCTGCCGGAAAGACGATACACCACGCCTGTATAGGCGGTCTCCTTGAGCATACTCTCTCAGTCGTTGAAATCTGTGAAACTGTGGCGAAAAGGTTTAAAAGCATTGATAGAGACCTATTGATAACTGCTGCAATCCTTCACGATATTGGGAAAGTTCGTGAGTACTCCGTTAATGTAACTATTGAGAGGACTGATGAGGGACTGTTACTTGGCCACCTGTACATGAGCTGCGAGATGGTTGCCTTTAAGATTTCAGAAATAGATAACTTCCCGGAGGATTTAAAAACTAAACTCCTCCACTGTATTCTGGCCCACCACGGTAAGTACGAGCACGGTTCTCCTAAGATGCCTAAGACCCTTGAGGCAGTAACCCTTGCCTATGCAGATGCTCTTGACTCAAGGGTTAAGGGTTTTGAAGAGTTTATAGAGAAGCAGCTCGGGAATCAGAAGGGGTGGACCCGCCGCCACTTTGCATTTGAAGTTCCAATTTTCTTTGACGGGGAGATAAACTATGGAGAAGAAGGGACTAACCTATAAGGATGCCGGCGTTGATATAGAGGCCGGAGAGAGGCTCGTTGACCTTATTAAACCTTACGCTAAGAGGACTTTTGACAAGAACGTTCTTGCCGGAATAGGTGGGTTTGGTGCCGGTTACCTCTTACCTGAAGGTTATAAGGAGCCAGTTTTAGTCTCCGGGACGGACGGCGTTGGAACGAAGTTGAAAGTTGCCCAAATGGCAAACGTTCACGATACCGTTGGTATTGACCTTGTTGCAATGTGCGTTAACGATATCCTGACTGTTGGAGCAAAGCCCCTCTTCTTCCTTGATTACTTTGCCACCGGAAAGCTCTCCGTTGAAACTGCTGCAGACGTTATAAGGGGAATCGCAAAGGGTTGTGAAATTGCAGGGTGTTCCCTTATCGGCGGAGAAACTGCAGAGATGCCCGACTTCTACCCTGAGGGAGAGTACGACCTGGCAGGCTTTGTTGTAGGGATAGTTGATAGGGATTCTTACATAACCGGCCAGGATATAGAAGAGGGAGATGTAATACTTGGCCTTTCTTCAAGCGGAATTCACAGTAACGGCTACTCCTTGGTAAGGAAGCTCTTCTTTGAAGTCCTCAACTTAAAGGTAGACGACGTTGTTGAGGAGCTTGGAGGTAAAAAGGTTTATGAAGTTCTCCTTGAGCCTACGAGGATTTACGTAAAGAGTATCCTCTCACTGATTGATCAGGTTAGGGTTAAAGGTATGGCACACATAACAGGTGGGGGAATTCCGGGTAACCTCGTTAGAGTCCTTCCTGAAGGGGTTAAGGCAGTTATTGAGAAGGGCTCTTGGGAAATCCTACCAATTTTTAAGTTTATTCAGGAGAAGGGTAACGTTCCTGAAGAGGAGATGTTTAGGACCTTCAATATGGGTGTAGGCTATGCTGTCATAGTTTCGCCTGAAGATGAGGTTAGGGCTAAGGAAATCCTGGAGAGGGCCGGGGAGAAGGTCTATACGATAGGAAGGATAGAGAGAGGGGAGAGGGGAGTAGAGATTAGATGAAGAGAATAGCGATTTTAGCTTCAGGAAGGGGCAGTAACTTTGAGGCTATAGTTAAGGCAGTTAAAAGCGGTAAGATAGACGCTGAGGTTTCAGTCCTAATTGTTGATAGGAAGAAGATAGGTGCTATAGAGAGGGCCGAGAAGTTAGGGGTTAACTGGCTATTTTTTGACCCGTCCTCCTTTCCAAGTAGGGAGGAGTACGATAGGAAGATAGTTTCTGTTTTAAGGTACTTAAACGTAGATCTGGTTTGTTTAGCTGGTTATATGAGAGTCGTTTCTTCGGTTTTCATAGAGGCTTTTCCAAATAGGATTTTGAACATTCATCCCTCTCTACTTCCCTCGTTTCCAGGTTTAAAACCCCACTGGCAGGCTATTACTTACGGAGTTAAAATTTCCGGAGCTACAGTGCACATAGTTGATAAAGGAGTAGACACTGGTCCTATAGTTATTCAGTGTGCCGTACCAGTTTCTCCTCAGGATACTCCTGAGACCCTATCTGAGAAAGTCCTTAAGTGGGAGCACAGAATCTACCCTCAGGCTGTAAAGTGGTTTGTTGACGGCAGGGTTAAGGTTGATGGAAGGAAAGTTACTGTTGAAGGAGCCGATTACGGTAAACTCCCCGTAGTTCCAGCCTTAGAGGACTTTTAAATGGAAGTTATAAAATTAAAAAACGGCTTAAAGGTTCTTATTAAACATGAAGAAGGCTATCCAGTTATTGCAGGTTCTCTTTTCTTCCCTCTAGGCTGTTCTAAGGATAGGGTTGGAGGAATAACTCTCTTAACCTTGAGAACGGCTTTTAAAGGTTCTTTAAACTACTCTCCTTTAGAATTTTCAAGGATTCAGGAGAGTACTGGTTCTCCCTTTGTTCCTGACGTTTCCTGTGACTACTCCCTGGTTAAGTTTCAGCTCGTTTCAGAGGGAAGAGAAAGGTACTTTAAACTTTTAGTTGAAACCCTTGAAAAGCCGGGGTTTAGGGAGGAGAGTTTTCAAGTAGAGAAGTCCTCTTTGATTGCTTCAATTCGCTCAAAGAGAGAGAGCTCCTTTGCCCTTGCCTATGAAGAAGTTATGAAGAGGACTTACTCGGGCCACCCTTATTCAAAGTTACCCTACGGAACCGTTGAAAGTGTCTCTTCCCTTGGGCTTGACGATTTAAAGGTTTGGTTTTCAGAAAACTTCATCCCTGAAGGTTCTATCCTCTCTCTCTGTGGAGAGCTTAAGGGGATAGAGAAGGTATTGGTAGAGTTTGAAGATTTTGAAACTAAACCGATTAAACTGAACTACTTTGACTGTCAAATGGCTGAGTCCTCTGAGAGCGTGATAAAGAGAGAAGGTTCTCAGCAGAGTTTTATTCTCGTTGCCCTTAATGCACCTTCTGTAGAGGGTGAGGATTATCCAACCTACAAGCTCCTTAACACAATTTTGGGAGAAGGAATAGGTTCCCTCCTATTTCAGGAGCTCAGGGAAAAGAGAGGGTACGCCTACTCAACCGGTTCTCTTTTTCTTACTAGGAAGAGTAGTGGGAGGTTACTGGTCTACATAGGGACTTCTCCAGATAAGGAGGAGGAAGTTAAGAGGGAGCTCCACTTCCTTCTTGATAACCTTCCTGAATTTATAACTGATGAAAGGATTAGGAGGGCAAAGGAGTACTTTAAAGGCTCCTATCTCCTTGACCATGAACTTCGTTCAAAGAGGGCCTGGTACAACGGTTTCTGGGAGGTTCTAGGTAAAGGTTATGGTTACGATAGAGAGTTTGTAGAGAGGGTTCTTTCAGCGGATAGGGAAGAGCTCCTTAGAGCTGCTAGTGAGCTCTCAAAGAGCCCAAGGTTTACGGTGGTAGTTAAGGATGGGTAGGAAAGTTCTCATTGTAAGTGCCTGCTTAGTTGGGTTTAACTGTAAGTACAACGGAGGTAACAACTCCTGTTCTTTCCTTGAAGAGGCCTTCAGTAAGGGGCTTTTAATTCCCCTTTGTCCCGAGCAGTTAGGGGGCCTTCCAACTCCAAGGCCTCCCTCTAAGATAACCGATGGCGACGGTTTTTCGGTCCTTGAAGGGAAAGCTAAAGTTCTTACTGTTGATGGAACTTGCCTTGACGTCACCGATAACTTCCTAAGGGGGGCTTACGAAACTTTAAGGGCAGCGGAGAAGCTAGGAGAGAGGGTAGTTGCCTGCGTTTTAAAGGAGAAGAGCCCCTCTTGTGGAGTGAGGAAAATCTATAGGTTTAGTGAAGACTCTCTTAAGGATGGTATGGGAGTAACGGCTGCACTTTTAAAGTCAAAAGGGTTTAAAATTCTATCTTCAGATGATACAGAAACTATAAAAGAAATCTTAAGGGAGCTTAGATGAGTAGACTTCCAAAACTAAACATAAAAGGTTTAGTTCCTAAGTACCCGATAATTCAAGGTGGTATGGGGGCAAAGGTCTCTCTCCACAGGCTTGCCTCTGCAGTTGCTAACGCAGGAGGAATAGGAGTAATATCTGCCGTCCTTCTCCACGAGAAGGACCGCTCAAAACCTATGAAAACTACCTGTAAGGGAATTCCCGTTGAGGAAGTCGGTTTAAAACCCTACCACTACGCCCACGAACTTGCCCAAGAGATTAAGAAAGCTAAGGAGCTTGCTCCTAACGGGATAATCGGCGTTAACATTATGTACGCCCTTACCCACTTTTACGAACTCCTTATGACTGCTATAGATGCAGGGGCAGACCTCATTATTCAAGGTGCAGGCTTTGGAAAGGACGTTTTTAAGATCTGTAATACTTTTGATATGCCGCTAATTGAGATTGTCTCTACCCCTAAAGGTGCAAAGCTCTCAGAGAGGTTGGGTGCTGCTGCTGTGATAGTTGAGAGCGGCGAGGCTGGGGGACACCTTGGAACAATGGAGAGTTTGTGGGACGTTCTCCCGAAGATAGTTGAGTCGGTTAACATTCCCGTAATAGCTGCCGGTGGAATATTTGACGGTAAAGATATGGCAAGGGCTTTTGAAATTGGAGCAAAGGGCGTTCAAATTGCAACAAGGTTTATTGCTACTTACGAGTGTGACGTTCATCAGAACTTTAAAGATTACATAATTAAGGCAAAGGCTGAGGACTCAATTTACATAAAGAGTCCCGTTGGAATGCCTGCCCATGCGGTTAGGAACCCGTTTACTGAGAGGTTGGAGAGGGAAGGTAAGATTCCCCATAAGTGTCCCTTCAACTGTCTCAAGACCTGTTCTGGGGAGGATTCAATCTACTGTATAGCTGAGGTTCTCCTTCGCTCGGCCGCCGGGGACACTGAGAAGGGACTTGTCTTCTCTGGAAGTAACGTTGGAAGAGTTAATAGGATGTACTCGGTGAAAGAGTTAATTGAAGAACTTGTTAGAGAGTGTGAAGAGGAACTTAAGAGGAAGAACCTAAACTTTGGGGAGGAAGTATGAGGAAGCTAATTCTCTTTATTCCTTTGAGCTTAATAGCTTTTAGCTGTGTTCAAAATCAACCAAACACTAATGTTAGTCAGCTTCAGTCAAAGGTTCAGGAGTTAAGCGTAAAGGTTGACTCTACCGATAAGAAAGTTTCCTCTCTAGAGGAGAGAGTTGCAAAGCTTGAAGATAAGACAGCTGCAAACGAGGAACAGATCTATCAGATAAAGAAGGACTTGGAGGAGATAAAGAAGACCCTTTCCCAAATAACAGTATCCTCTCAACCGTACCTTTCAGGTGAAAAGGGAAAGTCTAAAAGGCAGGCCGTTGTTCAGTACGGTCCTAAGGACCTTTACAGGGAAGCCTTTAACGCTATGGAAGCCGGAGATTTTGATAGGGCAAAGGAGCTCTTCCAGCAGCTAGTTAGCCAGTATCCGGATAGTGACCTTGCAGACAACGCCCTCTACTGGATAGGGGAGATATACTATTCCCACAACGACTATGAGACTGCAGCAGATTACTTCCAGAGAGTGATTGATAAGTACCCTGAAGGGAATAAAGTTCCTGCTGCGATGCTTAAACTTGCCCTCTGCTATAAAGGCATGAACGAGATAGACAGGGCAAAGGAGCTCTTAAAAGAGGTAATTGAGAAGTACCCGGGAACTCCCGAAGCTGGAATAGCGAAGGTGAAACTAATGGAGCTTGAGAGGTAGTTATGGAAATTGACGATAGGGCAGTAAAGGGACTTGCCTGTAGGGCCGTTGACCTTTGGCTAAACCTTGAGATAGGTAAGTGTAGGCCGGATAGTAACTACCAGCAGGTTGTGGAGCTCCTAAGGCAAAGGTTTAAGGCTGAAAAACTTAACCCTCTACTTTTAACCTTGGGCCTCCTTGAGATGGCCCTTATAGAGGACGCTTTAAAGGGGAAAACGTACATGTCGGATGAGGAGAGGGAGAAGGTTATTCAGGAGGTGGTTAATTCCCTTGCCGATAACTTTCCCCGGATAGTTGAGGAGATGGAGAAACTCTTAGGAGATATTTCAGATAGAATTAAGGAGTTTAAGCTTTACGCACAAAAGTACAGAGCGGGAGGAGAACCAGATGTCAAGGAAGGTTAAGCTAGCGATAGTTGGAGTTGGAAACTGTGCAAGTTCCCTCGTTCAGGGGATTTACTACTACAAGGGAAAGAATCCTGAGGAGATTACAGGTTTAATGCACTATGACGTTGGTGGTTATAGGCCGTGGGACATTGAAGTTGTTGCTGCGTTTGATATAGACGCTAGGAAAGTAGGTAAGGACGTAAGTAAGGCAATCTTTGAAAAGCCCAACTGTACAAAAGTTTTCTATCCTGATGTCCCGGAAATGGGCGTGGAAGTTCAAATGGGTCCTATAATGGACGGCTTTGCAGAACATATGCTTGAGTACCCTGAGGACCAGAGGTTTGTTCCTGCAGACAGAGAGCCGGTTGACGTAGTTAAGGTCCTTAAAGAGAGTGGTGCAGAGGTAGTTGTGAACTACCTTCCTGTTGGTTCTGAAGAGGCTACAAGGTTCTACGCCCAGTGTGCTCTTGAGGCCGGATGTGCCTTCGTTAACTGTATTCCTGTCTTTATAGCTTCCGATGAAGCTTGGGCTCAAAAGTTTAAAGATGCCGGACTTCCCATAGTTGGGGACGACATAAAGTCCCAGGTTGGAGCTACTATTACTCACAGGGTCCTTGCTACTCTGATGAGCGATAGGGGAGTTCCAATAGATAGAACCTACCAGTTGAACTTTGGAGGGAATACAGACTTTTTAAACATGCTTGAGAGGAAGAGACTGAAGACAAAGAAAGTTTCAAAGACGGAAGCCGTTCGCTCCCTCATTCCTTACCCCATTGATAGCAATAACATCCATATTGGGCCCAGCGACTACGTTCCTTGGTTAAAGGACAACAAGATTGCCTACATAAGGCTTGAAGGAAGGCTCTTCGGCGACGTTCCAATGTACATTGAGCTGAAGCTCTCAGTTGAGGACTCTCCAAACAGCGCAGGTAGTGCAATAGACGCTATAAGGTGTGCAAAACTTGCAATGGATAGGGGAATCGCAGGTCCGCTTTACTCAATATCATCTTATACGATGAAACACCCACCGATTCAGTATCCAGACTGGAAGGCTAAGGAGCTTGTAGATAAGTTCATTAAAGGGGAAATTGAGAGGTAGGGATTTTCTCTCCCTACCCTTTAAACTAACAAACCTCCAGAAGAGCGGCTTACCTTTACCGGCCTGTTTTCCTCATCAACCAGCACTACGGTTGGGGAGAAATTCTCTATTTCATCCTCTGAGAGTTCACAGTAGCTTACAATTATTACTATGTCACCTTTTTGAACCTTCCTTGCTGCTGCTCCGTTTAAGCATACTTCACCGCTTCCCGGCTCTCCCGGTATTACGTAGGTGGAGAACCTCTCTCCGTTGGTGACGTTGTAGATATCAACTTTCTCGTAGGGGAGGATGTCTGCAAGTTTAAGGAGCTCACTGTCAACTGTGATGCTTCCTTCGTAGTTTAAGTCAGCACCGGTTACTGTAGCCCTGTGTATTTTTGACTTGAACATAATCCTCTTCATCAATCTCCCCTCGTGAAAAAATTCGCTACTTAATATATGTTTAGAGTATAGAGACAACAAACTAAAGTGGAGGGAGAGATGGTAAGGTATCCGGCCGTTGCAGGTCAATTCTACCCCGGTTCTCCGGCAGAGTTAAGGGCCTACTTAGAGAGCTTCTGCAGAAGAGATTTACCTAAGGTAAAGGCTAAAGCAGTTGTAGTTCCGCATGCAGGTTATATCTACTCAGGTAAGGTGGCTGGAGAGACCTACAGCAGGGTTGAAATACCTTCAGTTAACGTTATTATGGGGCCTAACCATACTGGACTTGGAAAACCGGCTTCTGTCTACCCAAGTGGGGTTTGGTTGACTCCCCTTGGTGAAGTACCTGTAAATGAAGAAATAGCCTCCGAGCTCGTAACTAGAGAACCTTACGAACCGGATACTACTGCCCACATCTACGAACACTCTTTGGAAGTTCAGATTCCCTTCCTTCAGCACTGTTCCGGCTATAGAGAGGACCTTTCAATAGTCCCTATTGTCTTTCAACATATTCCTTACTCTGAGTGTGTTAGGGCTGGTGAGGCCCTTGCTGAGGTTTTGGTCGGTAGAGAGGACTCTTTGATAGTTGTCAGCACGGACTTTTCCCACTACGTAAGCCAGGAAGTTGCGCAAAAGCTTGATTCTCTTGCTATTGATGCGATATTAAACCTTGATCCTGAGGAGCTCTACAGAAGGGTTCACACTTACAACATAACCATGTGTGGTGTTATTCCTGCTACTGTTGCTCTAGTTGCGGTAAGGGTCCTCGGGGCCACAGGTGCTGAACTTGTTATGTACAGGACCTCAGGGGACGTTACGGGAGATTATCAGCAGGTAGTTGGTTATGGAGGGATAATCATATATTAACTATGATAGAATCTGCTCAAACTTTTGGAGGCCGAGGGTGGATAGAGAGACAAAAATAGCTGAAATATTTAAGGCGCTTGGCCATCCTACAAGGTTGAGAATTCTTGAGTACCTTAGTGAAGGTGAAAGGTGCGTTAAGGACATATGGCAGGAGCTTGGAATCCCTCAGCCGACTGTTTCTCAGCACATAAACACTTTAAGGGAGGTAGGTATTATTTCCTGTAGGAAGGAGGGAGTTAAGACCTGCTATAAGATAGAAATGCCAATAGTTGTTAAAATAATGAAACTTTTAAAAGAGGAGGTAGAGTAATGGCTCAAGAAATTAAGACAGTTGAAGAGTTTGAAAGGGAAGTTCTTCAATCAGATATTCCAGTCCTTGTTGACTTCTGGGCTCCTTGGTGTGGACCTTGTAGGATGCTTGCTCCAACGATTGATGAGCTTGCCCAAGAGTACGAAGGAAAGGTAAAGGTAGTTAAAGTAAACACTGACGAACTTCCAATGGTTGCTATGCAGTACGGAATAAGGGGAATTCCAACCGTTATGCTCTTTGTAAACGGTGATGTTGCCGATGTAAAGGTAGGACTTCAGCCAAAGGCCGTTTTTGAAAACATGATAGAAAGGGTTTTAGGAGAGTAATTGATGGAGGTTTGGGATACTCTAATAGTTGGGGCTGGGCCTGCTGGCCTTGCCGCCGGCATTTACGCCGGTCGTTCCCAGCTTAAGACTTTAATACTTGATAGAATGCCGGGAGGCCAGCTTTTAATAACAGAGGAGATTGAGAACTACCCCGGCTTTCACGAGGGGATAACAGGTTTTGAGCTTTCTGAGAAGTTCCGCCAGCACGCAGAGAAGTTTGGAGCAAAGATTGAAAACGGCCATACTGTAACTGAAGTCACTCTTGATGGTGAAATATTCGTCGTTAAGACGGATTACGGTGAGTTTAAGGGACGGACCCTTATATGGGCGGCTGGTTCTAACCCTAGGAAGTTGGGGATTCCTGGAGAGGCTGAGTTTGTAGGTAGGGGAGTATCCTACTGTGCCGTTTGTGACGGTGCCTTCTTTAAAGATAGGGTTGTTGCAGTAGTAGGTGGGGGAGACTCAGCACTGGAGGAGGCCCTTTACCTAACGAAGTTTGCTAAGAAAGTCTATTTAATACACAGGCGTGATAAGTTTAGGGCGGTTAAGATTATCCAGGATAGGGTAAAGAGGAACGAGAAAATAGAACCTGTCTTGAATAAGGTTGTAGTTTCAATAAACGGAAAAGACTTCGTTGAGAGCCTTACTCTTGAGGACACTAGAACTGGCGAAAAGGTGGAACTCCCCGTTGACGGTGTCTTTATCTTTATTGGGAACGAGCCAAACGTTTCTCCTGTTATTCACCTTGTAGATACGGACCCTTCAGGTTTCATACTGACAGATGAGGAGATGAGGACTAAGACTCCAGGCCTCTTTGCTGCAGGTGACGTAAGGAGCAAACCCTTAAAGCAGGTTATTACTGCTGCTTCAGATGGAGCAGTTGCAGCAATGAGCGCAACTAGATACCTTGAAGAAAAGGAGTAAAGGGAATGAAAAGGCTTCTAACCGTCTTACTTCTTTCTTCTTTGATTTCCTTCAGCGGTTGTCAGAAAGAAGTTCAAAACTCTAAGCAGAAGACTCAGGAAGTCTCTACAACTTCGCAGACTCAAAAGGATTCTGCTTACGATTTTACCTTTACCGACGTTAACGGGAAAACCCACAAACTTTCAGATTATAGAGGGAAGGTTGTAATAGTTCAGTTCTTTGGAACTTACTGTCCTCCCTGTAGGGCTGAAATGCCTGTTTTACAGGAGCTCTATAACAAGTACAAGGATAAACTTGTCGTTATTGGACTTTCTGTTGACTACATTGGTGAGAGCCCAGAGAAGTTAAAGCCGTTTGTGGAGAGAATGGGTATTACCTATCCTGTAGGTCCGGCTTCTGAAAAGGTATGGGAAGAGTACGCCGGCAGGATTACAGGCCTTGATTCAATTCCTCAAACTTACATAATAGATAAGGAAGGAAGGGTTCGTTACTACGAGGTCGGTTTTGCTCCGTCATACGGAAAACTCTTTGAGAAAGCAGTTATAGAGCTTTCAAGCGAGAAATGAAGATAAAGAACGTAAAACTCTACAAAGCCGTTTACAGGCCTGAGGATATTCCTCAGACTCCCTACAACGAAGTAGCCTTTGTAGGTCGTTCAAACGTAGGGAAGTCTTCCCTTCTTAATACTCTTGCTAACAACTTTAAGCTTGCAAGGGTAAGCTCTCAGCCGGGTAAAACCCGTTCAATAAACTTCTACCTCATTGACGGCAAGTTCTTCCTGGTTGACCTTCCAGGTTACGGTTTTGCAAAGGTCCCCCTTTCTGAGCAGAAGAGGTGGAGGGATTTAATAGAGAGCTACCTTAAGGGGAGGGACAGGCTAAAGGGGATATTCTTACTTGTTGATTCAAAGGTGGGGCCTACAGAAAAAGACCTTCAAATGAAAGAGTGGCTTGATTTCTACGGAATTCCCTACGTAGTGGTTGCAACTAAGGTTGATAAGCTTAAGCAGAAGGAGAGGAGAAAACTTGAGGAAAGAATAAGGGAAGGCTTTAAAGATAATTCTATAAAGATTATCCCCTTTTCTTCTAAAACGAGGGAAGGAAGGGATAGGCTCTTAAAGGAGCTTTCACACTTTCTAGAGAGTTAACTATGTTGGAGGAGCTTAGGCTCTTTAATTTCGGTTCAATTACGGGGGAGCTCCTATTTTCCCCCGGTTTCAACGTAATAATCGGAGAGACTGGAACGGGGAAGTCCTTACTCCTTTCATCTATCAATTTCCTGAAAGGGGATAGGAGCTCAATATCAGGTGAAGGAACTTTTGTTGAGGCCCTCTTTAGGGTTGGGGATGAAGAAGTTTCTGTAAGGAGAGAGATTAAGTCTTCCCGCTCCCGCTTTTTTTTAAACGGAATGAGGGTTCCTCAGAAGAGAGTTGAAGAAGTTGTATCTCCTTTAGTTCTCTTTCAGTCCCAAAGGCTTTCAGCAGAGCTCCTTAAACCTTCCTATCAGCTTTCCCTTATTGATGAAGTTTCTGGAAATAGGGAAATCTTAGCAAGGTATAGGGAACTCTATCAAAGGTACGTTTCCTCTTTAAGGGAGCTTGAGGCTTTAAGGGATGAACTCTCGGCAAGGGAGAGGGAAATTGACGTTCTCAAGTTTCAGATTTCAGAGATTGAGGAGGCAAACGTTAGGGAAGGGGAGGAAGAGGAACTCCTTGAGCTAAAGAAGTTGGTATCAAGAGCTCAGGAGCTAGAGGAGCTAAGAAGGAAGAGTCTCTACCTCCTTTACGAAGGGGAGCCTTCCGCTCTCTCTCTGATTTCTGAAGTTTTGAGGGAGTTTGAAAAGGTCTCTCTGTTTCCAGAGATAAAGGAGAAGTTAGAGGAGCTCTACTACAGCCTGGAGGGTCTAGTTTCTGAAATAGATAGCAAAGTTGAACCTCCCCAGACGGAGATGAGCCTCTCAGGGATTGAAGATAGGCTTTACCAGATAGAGAGGATAAGGAGGAAGTACGGTCCTACCCTTTCAGATGTTAGTTCTTTTCTCAGTAGGGCAAAGGAGAGGTTGGAGTTCCTTGAGAGGGGAGATGAGAAGTTAGAGGAGAAGGAGAGAGAAGTTGAGGGTTTAAAGAAGGAGCTCTTAGAAGTGGCTAGGGAAATCTCTAGGAGGAGGATGGAGGGGGCTGAGAAGCTGAAAGAGCTCTTGGAGGAGGAGTTCAAGGACTTAGGCCTTCTGGAAGCCAGGTTTGAAGTTGAGTTTATTTCCCTTGAAGAACCTTCTCCTTCGGGTCTTGAGAGGGTAAGGTTTCTCTTTTCCGGAAACCCTAAGCTTCCTCTTTCTCCTCTATCTCAGTCAATTTCAGGTGGAGAGCTCTCAAGGTTCCTTCTATCTGTTCTAAAGATTCTATCTCCTGAAAATGTAGTTATGGTCTTTGATGAGGTAGATAGCGGTATATCGGGTAAAATCCTTAGGAAGGTAGCTGAAAAGTTAAGAGAGATAAGCAGGAAAGTTCAGGTAATAGCTGTTAGTCACTGGCCCCAGGTAGTTGCTGCGGCTGATAGGGTTTTTAAATTAGAAAAGGGAGCTCAGGGAGAAGTTAAGGTTAAACTCCTTCAAGGGGAGGAGCTCTTAAGGGAACTATCTATAATGATTTCCGGTCAGGTTAGCGCTGGTGGCCTTAAGGCTGCTGAAGACTTACTAAAGAGCTGGGAGGAGAGATGGCACACGGAACGGGAGAGCACCAAACTGTAGGGGGACTTTTAGCTGCTTTTAACGTTCACCTTTCAAAAGCTCAGCTTGCTGAGCTCAGCGTTTTACTCTTCGTTTTTACCTACGCGATGATACTTCTGGAGAAGTTCTTCCACAGAACGATTGCTGCTTTAGTAGGAGCTTCTCTGGTTCTGGTTATTGGAGTTATAACCCCAGAAAAGGCCTGGGAGGCGATAGATCAGAATACTATTCTCCTTCTCTTTGGAATGATGAACATAGTTACAGTAATGGGTAAGAGCGGCTTTTTCCACCTAGTTGCTGCAAAAGCGGTTAAGCTGACTAAAGGTTCTCCTGCAAGGGTTCTCTGGATATTTTCACTCTTGACCGCCTTATTCTCGGCTTTCCTTGACAACGTTACAACTGTTCTCTTCATGGCTCCAGTTATGATAAACATAGCTGAGAAGTTAAAGCTAAACCCCATTCCTTACCTTATTGCTATAGTTTTGGCTTCAAACACCGGTGGTACTGCAACTTTAATCGGTGATCCTCCAAACATTATAATTGGAAGTATTGCAGGGAAGACCTTTAACGATTTTCTAATAGAGGTAGCTCCCTATGCAACTTTAGCTTTCCTCATTGGCCTTGTAGTTATGCACTTTATGATGGCCAAAGGAGGTTTCCTGAAGTCAAAAGCTACTTCAGAAGAGCTCCAGGAGATCCTATCTGGAAAAGTTGATGAAAGCCTCCTTGATAGGAAGTTGATGAAGAAGTCGGTTACTGTTTTCCTCATAACGATTATCCTCTTCATTGTTGGCCATAACTTGGGCCTTGAGCCGGGGGTTATAGCCCTCTTTATGGCAACTGTACTTGCCCTTATAAGCGGTCTTTCTCCTGCGTGGATTTTGGAAAAGGTAGAGTGGACGACCCTTATCTTCTTCATGGGTCTCTTTATGGTTGTCGGTGCCTTAGAGGTAAACGGGGTCTTTGAAGAAGCAGCCCAGTGGCTCATAAGGGAAATTGGAACTGACATTCACCGTGGAATTCTGATAGTAGGTTTTACTTCTGCTCTAATTTCCGGTTTTGTTGACAACATTCCGTTTACCATGTCAATGGCTTACGTGCTAAAGGGAATGGAAGCTCAGATGGGAAGTGTCATGGATCCCCTATGGTGGTCCCTATCTCTGGGAGCCTGTTTGGGAGGAAACCTTACAATAATTGGAGCTTCGGCAAACATCGTTACTGCTGATATTGCTGAGAGGAACGGCTATAAGATAGACTTCTTTAGGTTTATGAAGTATGGAACGCCGGTAGCAGTTATAACTGTTGTTGTAGCTATACTCCTTTTCTACGTTGAGCATGCCGTTTTTGGAGGTATTTAAATGGAGTTTCTAGAAAGGCTTTTTGAAGCTTTCCTCTGGAGAACCCGCTGGTTTGTCCTGTTTGCCGTTATCTTCTCCTTAGTTGCTTCCTTGAGTCTCTTTATTTTGGCATCAGTGGAGATTCTGGAGCCTGTAAAACACCTATTTAATAATCATTTTCACGTTAGTGCGGAAGAGCACGAGTATTTGGTTGGAACTATTGTTGGAGCAATAGACCTTTACCTAATAGCTACAGTTTTAATCATCTTTTCTCTCGGCCTTTACGAGCTCTTTATAAGTAAGATAGACGAGGCTGAGAATGACGAGAAGTCTTCAAGAATTTTGGCAATTCACAGCCTTGATGACCTTAAGGATAAACTTGCCAAAGTTGTATTAATGGTTCTCATCGTTACCTTCTTTAAGTATGCAATCCACATTGAGTACAAAACGCCGGTAGAGACCCTTTACTTGGCAGTTGGTGTTTTTATGCTGGCATTAGCCCTCTACTTTACTCATAGAAAACACTGAAGGAGTACTAACTTATGCCTGAAGAGAAGGGGGGAGATAAGCACAGGACCGAAAGGATAACCGGAGCTCAGAAAGCTGCAATACTGATACTGACCCTTCCAGAGGATGCAGCAGTAAACGTCCTTAAAAGGCTAAAGGATCATGAGTTGGTAAAGCTTGCAAAGACGATATTTTCGCTAGGAACTATAAAGAAGGATATGGTTAAGCTGGTTTTAAAGGAAGCTTACGATGAACTGGGTGAGATTGCTCCCTTAAGGACTGCACCAGAGGAGCTACGTAGACTTCTTGAGAAAGCCTTACCTCCCGATAAGCTAAAGGAGCTCCTAGAGGAGTCAATGCTCACTGAGAGCGGTAGGGTTGTCTTTGAGGAGCTCCAGAAGATAGATCCAAAGTTTATTGCAAAGCTCATAGAGAAAGAATATCCTCAGAGAGGGTGTTTGAAAGTTTCCGCTCCATAAAAAAAGTCTATCTTTTCCGGTATGAAAGCTAAAAAACTCAATTTCCAACAAGTATTCAAACTCACACAGAGCTACATGCACCAAAGAGGATAGGTTCTAATAAGATACTTGTATCTCTTTAGTGACCAAAAGTGAAAGACCAAAAATACTCAGCTGAAATAATCCTTACCTTCCTTTTCCTCCAGGTAGCTTGGAGACTTTCATTCAGAGACCTTGAATACTTGGCTGTTCGGATGTTTGGAAAAGAGAACGTCCCGGATTTCTCAACTTACTACTACCGCCTAAAACAGCTTCCTCTGGTTCTCCTTATAGATTTCCTCAATTTCATCTCTAGCAGACGGAAATACCTTAGTCAAGTGAGATTCCTGATAATAGACGGTACTGGATTTAAGTACGATGAGATTTATCCCTTGAGGATACTGCGGGGCAAGGAGATAAAAAGGTCAAAAGTCACGTTAAGGCAGTTGTTCTGAGCGTTCATTTGAGAAACGGCAAAAGGTTTGTTCTTACTGTTCTGCTCGATGAGAGCTATGATTTGGAAGTTAAGCTTGGGAGAATTTATACGGAAAGCTTTGAGAGGAAGCCCTCTATTGGGAGACAAAGCTTATGGCAGCAAGAAATTTATTGAGCTTGTTTTGTCAGCTAGGTTAAAGCCCTTACGTAAAGGTAAGGGAGAGTTTTAGGAGGGGGATTAGGTCTGCTGTGTCCAATAAAATTTCTCTGCCGAACCGACCTATAACGAATAACCGCTTTGTTATGTTTTCTATCCCGAACTCATCGCCAGAAACATATTGACTATTGCAACCTTAAACACCAACTCCTTCCTAATGTTCTCAAATCTAACACTTGAAACATACTCCCCAAACCACCTTTTGAAACTTGAGAAAAAGCCCTCTACCAGCCACCTCTTCCCGTAACCAACGGCTTCCTTCCACTTCTTCTTTCCTCTCCTTATAGCCCGAATTACCTTGTCCCTATAAGGATTACCTCTTATCTTAGCTCCCCTTCTAACCAGTACTGCTGGTTCTATCTCTTCTTTTCCTAAGTATCGAAAAAAATCATGGGTATCATACCCAGCATCTGCTATCACTTTCTCTACCTTCTTCCCCTTCTTCTCTGCCTTTCTCTTAGCTCCTTCTACAAGCTCTATAGCTTTCTTACAGTCAGGTTGGAATGCCCCCCAAATTTTGGACACTCTGAACATATAAAAAAATTGAACGCAAGGGGGCAGAGATGAAGAGGAGATTTACCATCGACCAGATTGTCCGCATCCTCGCAGAAGCAGAACTACCGGGC